>Ga0196970_1000031_pt1 | contig 250455 bp, 257 predicted proteins | sample S1v_513CmetaG_FD_148672 | JGI IMG/M metagenome (GOLD analysis project Ga0196970, IMG submission 148672) | Soil microbial communities from Anza Borrego desert, Southern California, United States - S1+v_5-13C | ecosystem: Environmental > Terrestrial > Soil > Desert | place: USA: California... | reverse complement strand
CGTTGACTATATCAAGTTCTATCACGAAGCAGGAGTTCCGATCCTGATCGGAACATCAAGTATCCACACTTCAGAGCTGATGTCCGAGATCCTTCGCAAGATACAGGTGCAGCATTACGTCCTCAATGCAAAACACCATCAGCAGGAAGCGGAGATCGTGACGAATGCCGGTAAGATGGGATCGGTAGTTGTCGCAACGAATATGGCATGACGTGGTACGGATATCAAGCTGGAGAAATGACTCCATGAAAAGGTGGCAGACAATTATATGACATGGGTGAAGCAGACCCTCGCTGGCAACACTTTCAGCAAGGTTGCTCCGCATCAGGTTTCTGCTATTATCTTTTCGGAAAAGGAGTTCAACTATACGATAGAGGCTATCAAGAAAGCTTTTGCCCTGGACGACGAACAGATACGCCAGGCAGAGAAATGAGCAGTGAACAATGGTGAGATGATCCTCAGTATTGATTTCAATAAGGGTAAAAAAACTCCGGAACAAATATTCGCAAAAATTCATATCAAACCGGCAAACGGAGACACTGCAGGAACAGTGGAAAGGGAGCTGCACTACGGACTCTTTATCCTCGGTACGGAAAAGCATGAATCACGTCGTATCGATAATCAGCTGAGAGGTCGTGCATGACGTCAGGGAGATCCGGGATTGTCGGTCTTCTTTGTAGCGCTTGACGATGAAATCATGCGTAAGATGGGTGGTGAGAAGATCCAGTCGGTTGCCGGATTCCTCATGCCTAAGGAGGAGCTTGAGACGCTTGAGCTCACACAGAAGCAGTTCTCATCATCAATCATCCGTGCACAGAAACAGATGGAAGGATGGAACTTCTCTATCCGTAAGCATCTCTTTGACTATGACTCAGTGATCAATCGTCAGAGACAGCGCATCTATGCAAAACGTGATGAGATGCTCGCACTTGAGAACCAGACACCAAATTATATCATCCTGCATGGATTTGAAGGAAGACCCGATGGTAATTTCATGCCCCGGCTCAAGCGTGAGCTGGAAGCAGCAGGATGAACAGTGATGATTCCGCCATTGCCAAATCCTGACCAGCCGAATATCGACCAGCAGATTGCATTCATCGCAAACAATGCTTTGTTCAATGATAACACGATACTTGTAGGTCATAGTCTCGGAGCAGCAGTAGCGATGAAGGCGTTAGAGAAGAAATGAGTGAAGATCAGAAAGCTGGTGCTGATCGCATGATTCAGTCAGCCGAAACTGAATACAGATGAACTGGATGCATATTTTCCAAGTTTTGACCGGACGTTTGACTTTTCAAAGATCAGATCGCTTGCAGATGACATCGTGGTGATCCATGATAACAACGATACAGGCATACCAAGAGAGCAAGCGGAGATACTTGGAAAAGAACTCCATGTGGAACCGGTGTTTGTTGACGCCGCAGAAGAGCATTTTGATGCGAAGGAAGAACCGAGTCTCTTGTCACACATTGTTGTGCCGACAGAAATGCACACGACTTCAACGGTCGCAGAAATCAAATCATTTATCGCTGATATTGTCGGTGTCGTACTGCAGAGATATGAAGCAGCAGGCAGCACGGTAGAAGAGGCTATCGAAACGATCAAGCAGGAGTTTGCACTTGATGAGCTGCCGATAGACCCAAGCAAAGTCCGCAATGTCAGAGGACTTACTGATCAGCTGATAGAAGCGTTTGAAAAGACATTTGATAAGAAGATACAGGGAGCGGATCCTCGTGCAGTTGATGCAACACTTCGTGCTATCTATCTGGCGATGATAGATAAATACCGGATCGCTCATATTGACGATATGCAGTACCTTCGTGATAAGGTGGGTCTGTATGGATATGCACAGCAGGACCCTCTCATCATCTATAAGAAAGAGGCATTTGACAAATTTGAGCAGTTACTCTTCAATATCAAGCAGGAGACTATCGGTATCATTTTCCGCACCGACTTTACCGGAGGGCAGTGACAGACTATTGTGCAGACGGAACAGGCTCAGGCACACAATATGCTTGATAGGCTTCAGGAGGCATCGCAGGATATTCCTGAATTCACGCCGTACGCACAGAGAAATGCACAGCCGATGCCGAGGAATTATGAAGAGGCAAAGCAGATGCAGTATTCAAATGCGTTTAAAGACAATGATGGTGTCGAAGTGGTAGAAGTCAAAAAGACTGCTGCGCCGATTGTCCATAGTGATAAGAAATACGGCAGAAATGATATCGTGACAGTTGTCAGTCCGGATGGCAAAGAAGAGGAGATGAAATACAAGAAAGCAGAAGGATTATTGGCTCAGGGACGGCATATTAAGGCTTAAGTTTCCCTTAAGGTCAATCCTTATAAGTCATCATAGCGAATTGTCAGGGATACGGCTTCCCTGGCGAGTCGCTTTTTGTTATATTGTTTTTGAACACAACATTGTTACTATAAGAGATACATTTAGATCGTATGAACGACCTCATGACAGAAGAACAGATCATAGATGAAAATGAAGAGCAGAGCAGTGGTGACATTGCTCAAAGTGACGACCCTGGAAATGCAGGAGAATCTATTGAATCAGCAGAACAGCTGCAAGCAAAGATAAAGAACCTTGAAGAGGTCGCGAAGAAAGCGCAGTATGATTATGTGATGCTCAAATATGATTTTGACAGCTACCAGCGCAGGATGGAGAACGATGCGAAAGAAAACAAGTCGCAGGCACTCATTGATATCATGAAAAAGCTTTTGCCTCTTATCGACCAGCTTTCCTATTCTGTCGACCATATGCCGGAAGACTTGAAAGGAAACAAGCGGGCAGACGGGGTAAAATTGATCCATGATAATGCGACAAAAACGCTGCACTCTTTCGGAATTGAAAAAATCGCTACCATCGGCGAGGAGCCGGATAGCGAATTACATGAACCGTTGAGTATGGAACCTGCCGATGATGAATCTATGAAAGGTAAGATCATCAAAGAATATGAGGCTGGTTATGTGCTTACGCAGGGTGATACTACGAAGGTGATCAAAGCTGCGAAGGTTATTGTAGGAAATTAGTCATTCCAGGCTGCTGTATCTGGTTTCGCATGAAGTGTTGTCACAAGCTCAGCTTGTGATTTTTTTGTCATATTGTTATGAGTAGTATTCTTTACAAAATTCTCAAAGATATCGTAGAATAATCCAACATACATTTTTGCGGCGATATCTGCATTTTCTTCACTTTTAATCTTTATCATCGCACTGGTAATAACTTTTTTTATATCATCTTTTATGGGACTTAACCCTCTTGTACCGATCAAAATATCATTGAGTTTTTCCAGTGACTCAACAGCGTCCTCATATTTATTGAAGTTCTGCGCAAGCATGAACTGATAATGCTTTAACGATCACGCTTCATGCTTTTCAAGACCATCAGTCTTGATAGTAAGAAAATACACATTAATCGCATCTGCCCAGAAGTCAGCTGTTTTTTCTTCATTAATCCATGCTAATTTCTGATTTTTCTCTGTTGCTTTAACCATTCTTGTTTCTAACGGTTTGAGGTCTTCTTTATACTGAGTGTACAAAGCTTCTTCATTAAGCTGTTCTCCTTCAACATTCATTCTTATTGCTGTAAGGTTTTTCATGTGGCATACAATAACTGGTAAATATATATTATTATTATACCCACAATATCGTATTTGTCAAATATAAACTACGCTGCTTGCTTATCGAGATTTGTATAGAGATCGCGTTCTCTTTGCTCTATTTCACGTGTCATCAAAACCGCCTTATTGTAGTTGAAAAGTACGGTGAAAAGCTTCTTTTGACCGTCGAGGTAGAGGGCGTCATCATTGCTGTCTTCATAGATCTGATCGATACCGTGAAGCCATCTTTGGAGCTTTTGCTCAAACTTCTGGATCTCTGCGGGATCGTTGAGAGCATGGATACTATTGAGTAGTTTCGCATAGTTCTGCAGAAAAAGTGCAGCTTCCGTTGCGTTATGTTCAGCCTGGTGGTAACAATTCTGGAAAAATCTGACTAATCCGTGCGCAAGATCAGTACGTATCTGTTTTTCCGCAAAAATTCTGTCTGTTCTGCGCCATAATTGATTATATTTCCTGCTTTGGGACGTTGCTGCATTCAAGGGGATAATGAGGGTTTTCTGTTCCATGCAATACATTTCTCCATATAAATCTATTACCAGTATACTAGTATATACGATCTAACGCAAAAAAAGTGACACAAAATTTGACATTTGCCGTTTTCTGTATAAAATAGAATTGTTGAAATACGTGATGATCTTTAAAAAAAGCTTTCTTCCTCGTTAAGTCGTTCGTATGGCTTACCGCCGATGTCGGTGTCTTGAATACCCTTCATTACATCAGCACCCCTCAAAAGGTGGATACCATCGACAAAGCGCGAGCGATTTATCCAGGGAGAAGGTACATAGAAACAACGAACATAGTACAAAAAGCACTCTTACCCTAACTGGCAAGATTGTCCTATTGATTGCAATAGATGCTATGAATCCAACTATGAATCTTCTCCTGCTTTCTTTGTATGACAAGGATCGGGGCCGATGACTAAGGTCCTCCTAGAGGACGTGTACCAGTGCGTTGGTGCATTAGCTTTACTCTGTTGAACGTAAGCGCTTACCATCCTTTCTCCCTGATTCTTGTCATCTAGAGAAGGCACCATGAAACTCTGCTGAAAAGCATGAGTTTTTTTGATACGAAAAACCTACCCACGCGGGTTAGGCGTTCAGCAAAGAGATTTGTATTATTTCCCTCTTTTTACACCATCAGAAGTCTTAGGGTTGCTTCTCACATGTGCTTTTACTGATTTTCCGCCTCTTGTGTGTTCGGGTATTCTATTGAATTTTTTCCCATCGTTTGTTTGTGCCATGCTATCATCGGTGAGAATATAAAATTGCCGGAAATGAAATATATATCTGCGGCTGCCCATCTCTTAGTGATCTACACTGGCTTTGCAAGTCTCTTTTTGTTGCCTCACAGCAGCAAGCGGATATGTCAATCTATTATTTTGATACACAAAAAACCGTCACTTGGACGGTTCATGCATATATACTAACAGAGAGACTATGATGTTTTTGTTGCATCTTCTGCCTTCTCTTTCACTTCTTCGACTTTCTCTACTGCCTGATCTTTCAGGTCAACAGCTTTCTCTTCAACCTTTTTTGCTGTATCTTCCACCTTGTCTTTTACTGTTTCTACTGCAGTCGTCGCTTGCTCCTGTACCTGTGAAGCAACCTCAGTAGTCTTCTCCTTCACTTGTTCCACCGCATGTGTCGCTTCTGTCTGGACAGTAGATGCTGCATCCTGCACTTTTGCTACCCCTTCTTGAGCGACATTAGTAGCAGTTTCCTGCACCTGCTGCACTCCCTGCTGCGCCATAGCAGCACCTGCCTGCGCTGCGTCCTGTACCTTCGCTACACCGCTTCCCAGTGCATCGCCTGCTTTTGCAGCAGCACCGCTGACGGCACCGACACCCTTATCAGCAACTTCATGGATCTTATCAGTGATCTCTCCGAGCAGTGATCCTGTTTTCTTTTCTGCTCACTCCTGAGCCCCATCGACTTTCTTGTTGACCATATCTTTCCCTTTCTCAACAAGCTCAGTTGTCTTCTCGCCGATAGCGCTGACACCTTTTTCGATAGCGTTGCTCGCTTTTTCCTTGAGGTCATTTGCTCCTGGTATCTTATCTGATATCTTGCCAGCTGCATCTTCAATCTTGTCACCAACTTTTGAAGCTGTTTCTGATACCTTTGTCGATACACCACTGAAGCCTTTTCCTACTGTTCCTTTCAGCCATCCGCTGATTTTGCCGAAAAATCCTCCTGCGTTAGCTGCATTATCTGCTGTACCGTTTGCTGTACCTGTTGTTTGATTGTTGTCTGCCATAAGAGACTGTATAATATGGTTAAAAGAGATTTGCTCGTTTTACATACGCTCATTTTCTGCATCCGTAAAGCACCTGTCTTCTTTCTGCTTCATTCCGGAAAACGTCATAGACATTTCCCGCAGTATAACTAAGAGGCCGCTTTTCTGCAAGCCCAATAAATACCACATAATTGTCGCAGCTTACGAGCTTTTCCGGGTTTACTGATCTGCTGAAGAATCTGTTGTAGTACGCAGTCTTAAATGCCTGGTACCTGTTGTCGTGCTGCGGAAAATGCACGAAATCAATATTTGGCTGATCGCCGGCAGTCATCTGATATTTATTCACAATATACGGGATTAGCTGTCCGTACGTGATAGCAATATCACCGCTTCATGTCAGCGGAATATTGGAAGTCGTATCGACGAGTCCGGTACTTTCATCCATCACATCGCCGGAAAGTGCTGTGTCGCCGGAAAGAAATTGGTCACCGGATCCGGTAACGATATCATTATTGTTTTCGTTTACATCGCCAGAACCGTTGGTATGCAGGATATTCTGTACACGTGATGCAAGCACATTTGCTTCCAGCTTAATCGGTGTCCGCCGCAACGTCAGCGCAGCACCGAAGCCAAGTAAGAAAAGTCCTCAGAAAAGCAGTCAAAGTACGTTTTTGATCGTGACGCGAAAACCGTGAGCAAACGATGCCATGATCAGATAGAACAGTCATGTGCCGGCAAGAGTGATCGCAGTCTTCTCGTAGACGTTTTCGATCGGAAGAAAAAGATATGCAAGCGCGCCGCCGATCAGTGCGATCAGTGCCATCGGCGCAAAATACGTTTCTTCCTGATATGTAGCAGGATTGTGATATGTCGGTCACAATCCGGCATGGTGGCCATTGGTGTGATGATGAAGCGGCTTCTTCGCAGCAACTAAGATGAAAAGACAGATAAGCGCTGCACCGACTGCGGTAAGCAGTGATGATGAAAAGAACACACCATTGATCATAAGCTGTACTCCAACCAGGAAGAAGAGGATATGCAGTATTCTCATAAAGTTCCGCAGGAAGAAAGTAAATGCATTGTCTCAACATATATACATTCTCCTAGAGGTTTGCAATCAAAATTTGTACGAAAGTGATCACTGATATATCGCTTTCAAAATCAGCTGAAATCCCTATACTTACCTGCATGAATGAACACCAGCATAGGTTTGTCTATGAGTGAGATGGCGAGCGCGTTGATACGTATCTTGTTCGTGTACACGGATACACGCGCAATTTTTTTCATCGCTTACTCGCACGCGGCGATATTCTTCTCAATAATAAATCTCTCACCAAAAAGTCATATATCCTGAAACCCGGCGATCAGATAGACATCACACATCCGGAAAGATACATGGAGGCTGCAGTGCTTGCGACATCACCGGAAATCGAGCTCCCTATTATTCTCGAAAAGAAAGACTATGTCGTCATTCACAAGAAAGCCGGGATATTATCACATCCAAACAGCGTACGGGGAGTAGAGCATGCATCAGTAGTGTGAGCGTTGTACCATCGTTACAAAGAGATCCCATCGATGGGAAACTTCATTCGTGCATGACTGCTGCACAGACTCGATAAAGAGACCGATGGTCTGATGATCGTGGCAAAGACAGAGGAGTGACTTGCATATTTCAAGAAACTTTTTCAGGCAAAATCACTTGCACGCAGTATCGAAGACAAAGAGAACGTGCCATTGAAGAAATTTTATCGCGCACGTGCATATGTCACATCGGATGGTCAGGATTTTCTCTGATCGATCGATCTGCCGCGTATCATCTCACAGGTCGTGAAACCGAAAGTGCCGTACTATGAACCGAAACTGGGGATCACCAAGATCGTCAATTTCACGATCGCAGACGGTAAGGCAGATATAGAGATGGAGATTCTCACCGGACGCACCCACCAGATACGTTATCATCTGTCACAGCATGGATTACCGATAGTAGGGGATTACCTCTATGGAACTGATGAATGAGTCCCTATGCATCTGCAGGCGTACAGGTTAGCTTTCACTGATAATGAATGAGAGGAGGTAGATTTGCAGCTAGATAAACGGCGATAAAAAAGACCGGCAATATGCCGATCTTAGTAGTTTCTAAATAGATGTAGTTATGCAGGTATCATGTTTGCCTGCTGCAGTTCCTGAGTGTCGTGCTGTAGTATAAATGCTTCATACTTTTCGAAGCTGTATCCTGCGGGAATAGAGCGAGTTTCTACATACGTGTCTTTGCGTTTTTCTTCGATGACATTCTGCTTCACGTTAATGAGATACTTTTCGTGCTCATGGGTGAAACTGAATGTGAACTTGAATGCGTTTTGAGAGAGCTCTACTAGCTGAATCAGCTTTCCTTGTACGGTAACACTACCGCTGGATAGTGTCAGCTCGAGCGAAAACTCTTCACGAGTTTCTCTATATTTCTGAACCTGATCCCAGGTGAACTGTGTTACACAGCCTTTGATGTTGAGAGTTTGTTTTTTCATATGTTGCGATATTTGGTTTGTAGAGAATTATATCATTACATATCTGCTTTGCAATATGTCTTTTATCGTTGTTTTTTTGTTGTCATTGTGTATAATCTAAGTTCTATGCCGGGGTGGTGGAATTGGTAGACACGTACGCTTCAGGTGCGTATGTCGCAAGATGTGAGGGTTCGAGTCCCTTCTCCGGTAGTCACAATTAACAGAATAATTCGTAGTATTATATATGGGGGTGTGCTGGTATTGATAGAAGTACACCATGTATATATCTAGCCATCGCTCGACGAACGTACCGAGGGTAAAATAATCGTTCAAACCAAACATGCAAACTCTAACATGAGATTGTCAGCTTTCAACCACGCATACGCTGCGTAGTTAAAGCCTAACAGCGGTACGAGACTCCTGCTATCCCCGCTGGCTTAAGCAGGAAATTGGCTTCGGCCAACCCAACCCTTAAAGTGCTGATGCCTGTCGCGGGCTCAAGCTGCCCTTGCGGAGCAATTCACAGACTATGATGGTAGTAAGGATCTATATATGACTTTTAGACACGAGTTCGACTCTCGTCACCTCCAAGTTAAGCTCTTTTGATATTAAAAACGACTCAAAAACCTTATAAATAAGCGAGATTTCAGGTGTTTTGATACCTGATTTTTTGTTATAGAAAATTTAGTAGTTTCAACTTATCCATTTAACACAGAATATAGTTTCTTATTGACGTAATATAAATGTGTAGGATGTAGAGGAGTATGTGGAGAAATTCCCATTAATTCCCTCCCTATCAAGGGAAAATTATCTTTAGTATAGCTGCGCATGCCAATTTTCTCATTTATGTACTGTGTCTGCGGACTGGAGGTAACAGAAATTATGAAATTATCTTTATTGTCATGCATAAGCTCGTTAAGCATGGTCTTACCATGACCTTTATTGCGTAGCGACTCGTCCATCCGAAATAATGACCTTTCGTACAATCTTCCATATTTGGTCGGCGGATAATCGGTAAGTAAGAAACATCATAATATCTCTTTACTTGTAGAATCGACAAGTATCATTGATCGGTTTTTCTTACTAATCTCAATTATTCTTTCAGGAGTCTTGAAAGACAGATTCTCCTCTCTTTTACTTATATCAGAGAGTTTTTGTGCTTCATCTATAGTAAGGATATAGTCTTTAATGAGCTCTATCATCATTATTGAAGGTTAATTTATTAAGAGTATCAGAAAGATGATTCTTTGCTTCAATATCTGTTTTATAAGTAAAGTTTACGTTGTCTCATTCTTTTCTTGGCATAATATGGAAGTGGAAATGATTTATTTCCTGCCCGGCAACTACTCAAGTAGATTGTACGATATTTATGTTTTCATATCCGTAAACATCTTTTAATCTATTGGATAAAGACTTAACACATGCTATTATCTTTTCCAAATACTCATCTTCAATATCAAAAATATTTACATAGTGCTTCTTAGGAATTACGAGAATATGTCATTCATTAGCGGGGTTAATATCAAGTATTGCATGAATGAACTCATCCTGAAAAACTGAATATGAGCTCATATCTCAGTTATTAATCTTGCAAAATATACAATTATCCATTTCTATTGGCATATAGTAGGTAAAACTTTCCTTCTCCAATATATTGTTTTTCTTCAACTATTGTAACTATATAACCCTTATCTTTCAAGAACTCAATCATTCGATCGGCTTGTGGCAGATCTTCATTAGTGTTTTCAAAATAATCTCGCCACCTCCAAAAATGTCTTAGGATAGCTAAAGTTGGCTATTTTTTTGTTTATTGATATGGAATGCAATTAAAATAAAATGAGATATTTAGCAATGCCCATATATGTCACATGAAACAGACAGAGCTGTTAGTGAAGATGCTGAATGAAAATACAATTTCTTCAGTACTAGATTTGTGAGCAGGCAGAGGGGAGGATAGTATTTTATGCGCTAGTTATCATTGCGACGTAGATGCGGTAGATGCTGGTAAGATGAAAATGTGGCAATTCCCTGATTACCTGAAAGATCATCCTCATATTACATTTCATGAAAAAATGATTCATGAATATCTAGCTGCACACGAAAAGAAAAAACAGTCAACAGGATCTTTCAGTGGAGGTAAAAAAGATTCTCATCAAAAAGGAGAGCGCAGAGAGTTACAAGCTAAAGAGCGACAAAGCCAAAGAGACTGGACTCCTAGAGGCAAGAACACGAAACCGAACCGATAATTTGCGGGCGAGAAGAAAGGCATAGAGTTATCACTCTATACCTTTTTTAATTATATGTATGATTTGTTCATAACTTATTTCTTTGATTCGCTTCTTGTACTCAGCATTAGTAAGGGGAGTTATGCCATGAATCATATCCATAATTTTCCAATATTGGTCATATCTCGTAAGATGATTTCTGAGAAAATATGATTTGAAATTATTGAAAAATGATTCTGAAGGAATAACTACATCATTGATGTCGAAACTTACAACAAAGTGTTTCAGCGTTTTAAAATAATCCGTCGTTTCGTAAAAGTACATATGCTCTTTGTATCTTCTTACATATCTTATGTAATTATCAAGCAGCTGATGCGTAAAGTATGCCAATCTATGGTTTTCAGAAGACGTGTGAGAAAAGCATAAACAAACAATAGTAGAATCTCATTTTGCTATAGCATGAGCTGTGATAGTATCATCTCATAGAGAATTTGCAAATGATATCTTCTCTCACATAGAGATTATCTTATCGTTATCGTCGCTGATAATAGTATTGACTTCTTTATAGTGTGCTTTTCGATATCTTTCTATTGCAGAAAAATCAGGCATTGTAGTGTAATCTCATACATATTCTTTGCCATAAAGACGCTTTGATATCCTCAATAGCAGTCATTGCTCATACCTATGTTTCATTTCATGAAGTTCTTCTTTGAGCGCCTTCTTTTCTTTGATATATACATCTTTAGAAGGCTTCTGAAAAACAATCTTTAGTATCTCTTCTTTTCAAAGATTATTTGGGAAATATAGCTTTGTGTAGCTACTAAATGTTTCTCGACGACTATCGATGAATCTGGTAAAATAGTCATTTTCGGTATTTTTTTTTGACATGCCAATAATATGCTCAATAAGATGAGACGAGATTGTTTCGATTTTCTTGTTATTTACCACGGGTGGCGTCAATATCGTTATATACATCGTATATATGATACGTATATCATTATTATTTACAATAAGACAAAATACACGCTCTACAGTCAATAACGAGCTCAAATGGTTATTGCTACAACGCTATCTTCTTATGTTCTCAATATCTTCTCCATCGCTTTCCCTTTCGCCAACTCGTCAACTAACTTATCCAGATAGCGTATCTTCTGCATGAGTTTATTCTCAATCTCTTCCACGCGGTATCAGCAGATGAGTCCGGTGATTTTGGAAACATTTGGATTGAGCTGTGGAGCTTCAGCAAAAAATGTTTCAAAGCTTACTTTGTCGTTGATCTGTTTCTGCAGTGATTTCTTCGTATATCCTGTCAGCCGGTAGATGATTTCATCGACTTCTTCTTTTGTGCGTCACTTTTTCTCAGCCTTTTGTATATACAGCGGATACACACTGGCAAAAGACATTTTAAATGCCTTGTGACTCATATCATCTTTGTCTAAAGCTTTCATAGGGGTCTTTTTACATATGAAATAAAATATGCTTCTGAAGTTGTTTTTACACTTTCAGCATTCCGCGAAATCCTCTGGATGCATAGTATGACTCTGCACCATTGTGGTACATGAAGACAGCATCATAACGGCGATCACAAAAGATAGCGCCTCAGAGTTTTCTGATATCAGCAGGCGTTTTCACCCAGGTCGACGTCTTTGTATCAAATTCACCTAATGTCTGCAGTTCTCTGTATTGTTCTTCCGTAAGTATCTCTATACCCATGTCCGCAGCCATCCCCATGGCACTATCTTTCGGTTTATGCTCTTTCCTGGATTTCAGTGCAGCGTCATCGTAGCAGAGACTCCTGCGTCCTTTTGGGCTTTCTGCTGCGCAGTCGAAGTAAATATATTCTCAACTCTTTTTGTCGTATCCTACGACATCCGGTTCACCTCCGGTTTGTTCCATCTGATGGAGAGACCGTAGTTTTTCCGGTTTAGCTTCCAGTCTTTCCTGTACTTTTGCTCGCGTGATGCCTTTGTGGCGCGATGGATATGCTGTAAAGCGTTGTTTCAATGTGCCAAGGAGTTTTCCGTGTTCCTGTGCTGATAGTTTTTTCTGGGCTGGCATAGAGGTAGGATGAATGATAAACTCTTCCCGCTTATAATTGTAGATGACAAAAAAGCAAACAAAAAAGAGTGGCTGACCACTCTTTATATCATGATTATTTCTTCTCAAGCTCCTTCACTTTATCGTGCAATCCATGCAGATACCGGTGTGTTCCTATAAAGCTTCCGATAAGGAATCGGATGAGAAAGTCGCTTCCATCACCACTGAACACTTCTAAGCTGACAACTCCTGCAAACAGACCTGCAAGGATCGATCCTAGCAATCCGAGGTATGCTGAATATTTTTTGCCTTTCAGCATTCTGAGTCCTGATCTTACCATTCCACTTCCAGCCTTTCCTGTTGCCATACGAACTATCAGTTCGTAATATATCGAATCAATGATGAGTATAAGAAGTATTCCGAAGATGACTGGTGCTGGAACGTCTGCAGTTGGCTGCATCAGTACTGCTAAGAGAACAATGACAAATACGAGTATGTAGAAGATTACCTTATATAAATGATGCCGCCGGTGGTTGCTGAGGTTTTGATTGTCTGCCATGAGAACAAAATAACATATAAAATGTCGCTAGCCTATAATGTATAAAGTACGGTAGATTTCAATAGACTGCCATAGAAGACAGTTGTCGTAAATAATGAGAAAATGACAGTAGTAAGCTGAAATATCTTCTTGTGGAAAAATAAATACGCATTGACATATGTTGATGTGTAGACCTGATAATGTCCTACAAGACCTCTATAAGAACATCAGCTTTCATAGCTATTTTTTTGTAAAATGGAGAATATCTTCTTGAAAAGAAGAAAGGCACTCATTATATCAGTTGCATTGTTTTATTTTTGACTGCATCAGCATGTGAAAAAAAATCCTCTTTGGTTTTTTACTTTTCCTGTGACTATGAGTGTCAGGTTTCGCAGCAGCAGACTACTGTGTGCCAGAGACCCAGTTAGGAACGGTACAGGGAGACTATCTTGCAAGAGTACTGTTGACAGGTAACTCTACGACATTAGATAGTATTACGACGGGTGATACACCGGCACCTCATTACTACTTTTATTACACCGGCTTATCAGTGACAGGACTTGCTGTTACACCGCCGACGGTACCGACACTTACCAATAATCAGCAGTATACTATTACCCTGCAGGTAGGGATTTACCCAAGCGGAAATGGTGTCGCAGCATGGATGGACTTCAATCAGGATGAAACCTTTGAAGCAAGCGAAAAACTCTGACAGACAAATAATCTGAATCCGGGTCAGACAACAACATTTACTTTTACCGTACCATTGCTTGCGCAATGAGGTACAACCAGATTGCGTGTGAGAGAAAATTATAATACTGTTACGATAGATCCATGTGAAGCGGCCATGAGATATGGAGAAACAGAAGATTATGATGTAACGATTGCATCTGTTCTCGGAGGGGGAAAGAGGATTGTCGTGCCAACGGATAATTGTCCGGATGGAGATATATCTCCAACTCCGTATGATGGACTCTGTGCCGGTATGAGTGCTACCAATGGAACACTTGCTGTGGCATCAGGAAGCGCTGCAGCTTCTGGTAGCGCCGCACTAACAGGTACAACGGTAACGTCAACAGGAAGTGCTGCAGCTACCGGAGAGGTATCAAGCGGAACCGGTAGTACATGGATTCCTGTGCCGGTTGCTCCGGCTACCAACGTTCCGGTATTGGATGCATGTACTGATAGTGAAACGCAGAAAGCCTATACATTTGCTTTTTCTCATGGCATCACCACCATGCCCACATGTAAATGAGCTATGATGGAGTGACATCTGCTCAGAAAGCATGCTGCGAAGATGATAGTGAATTTTGCAACAAAGGTGCTCGGCAAAGAACCAGAGCTTGAAAGGACATGTGTCTTTACGGACATACTGAGTGAAACTGCTGAGTTACAGCAGTATGCTATCGATGCCTGCCAGTTCGGTATCATGGGTCTGAGAGGAGACGGATCGCCAGCTGATATCTTTAATCCAAACAATCTCCTTGATAAGGCACAGTACAGCACGATGCTTTCAAGACTGATCTATGGCGAAATCAACAACAGCGAAACATGCTGGTATTGTAATCACGTCGATGTACTCTACAGAGATGGTATTATTACCAGTAAAGAGAACCTCACCATCCCATTCTTAAGATGACCTGCTATGATCATGATGATGAGAGTAGCTGCAAAGCAATAAGAAAAAAAACTCCTTACTCTAAGGAGTTTTTTTACAGAGAAATAACTTTTGCTTTTGATAGTCCGTTAGATAGTATACGAATAATTTTTATCCGTATGTAGATTGTTATGCAGAAAATCACACCATTCCTTCGGTTTGATACACAGGCTGAAGAAGCTGCGAACCTTTATACTTCTGTCTTTAAGAACTCAAAAATCACATCGGTACAGCGCTATCCGGAAGGCGGGCCAATGCCTGCCGGAGGGGTGATGACCGTTGCGATGGAACTGCATGGCATAGAATTTGTCGCGCTCAATGCCGGGCCGATGTTCAAGTTTACCGAGGCAGTGTCATTTGTGATCAATTGCGATACTCAAGAGGAAGTGGATTATTACCGGGAGAAGCTCACTGCCGACGGAGGAGAGGAAAGCCAGTGCTGATGGCTGAAAGATAAATTTGGCCTTTCATGGCAGGTAGTGCCGACACAGATGAACAAGTATTTTTCAGGACCGGATGCCGAAGCAAATAAAAGAGCAATGCAGGCGATGATGCAGATGAAGAAACTTGATCTTAATGTGATCAAGCAGGCATACGAAAATGCATAGCACGTACCATTTAACTGTATAATAACTTCTGCGTTCATGATGAAAGGACCTGTGGCGAAAAGCGTGGATGAATATCTCATGCGGCTGCCTGATGCACAGAGGACGGTGCTGCAGAAAGTGCGTAAGGCTATCAAAGAAACTGCACCGAAAGCAGAGGAGAGCATAAGTTATATGATCCCTGCATATAAGTACAAGTGAGCATTGGTCTATTTTGCTGCTTTTACAAACCATTGCTCGCTGTTTGGGGCAACGAAAAGTATCCTCAAAACATTTGAAGAAGAGCTGAGGCCCTTCAAGACCAACGGCGGCACAATTCATTTTACTCCAGAGAAGCCATTGCCGATCGCGTTGATAAAAAGGATTGTAAAAATGAGGATGAAGGAAAACGAAGAAAGACACATGCAGAAAACGGTCAAAAAGAAAAAAGCAGTCTAAATGGCTGCTTTTTTAAATGGCATTATTTTATCGCGCTTATACAGTTCTAGAAAGCAGTGCATAGTCGCCTCGATATCCGCTAAGGCGTCATGAGCTTTTTCAAACTCACGATCAAAGACAAATTGATGGAGTTCGCCCAATTTCGGCCGCTTGTATCCGGCTCTGCTCCCATGCGGAATCTTACACACATGAGTAGACTCTTTCATCGTACAGAATTTCTTATGATCGGGGATCTCTACATCAAGATGTTGTCTTCTGCATTCGGCCATAAACATGCCGATATCAAATGCGACATTGTGGCCGATGATAAGGTCGGCTCTTTTGATATACGACAAGAACTCAAAGATATATTCGTTCATATAACCGAACTTATTGATCGTACTTTTCTTTATCCCATGGACGTTGTATGCTGCCCGTGATATCGTGGTATCAGTGTTGATATATTGACTGATGACTCTTTCCTTATGAAACTCCTTCGTCGTTTCATCCAATGATCAGAAAATGGCACCAAATTGGATGATGCTGTCATTGGCGGCAATAGCTCCTGTCGTTTCAACGTCAAAAAAGAACAGTTTCTTCATGGAATCAAAAAAGAGTAGAGAGAACGGATGTTCCACTATACTCTTTTTGCAGATATATTCCAATGATATTATGACTGCTGTGGGAATGCGCTAACATCCATGTATGCAAACTCCCGTATATGGCCGTCAAGGTCATTAATGCTACGGAGGTACATCCATCCATGATCTTCTGTGGCTCTGGTTACTGTGGCGCCATTTGCCAGTGCAGTGTCTACGATCGTATCAACTGCTTCTCTGCTGTCCATCGATAATGCGGTGATCACTTCAGTCGCTCTTGTCGCATCAGCAATCTCCTTAGTCGTGAATGTCTTGAAGAATGTCGGCACGATCAGCATGACATAGATATGATCCTCATCAATGATCATGCATGCGCCATTCTGGTCAGTAAACTGGGGGTTGAATGTGAAACCCAGCTTTGAAAAGAATTCCTTTGATTTATCAAGATCGTTCACACATAGATTGATGTATATTTGCTTAGACATATGATTGGAAGTGTAAGAGGTAAAGGCTGCAGCACGAGTATGCTATACGGCTTGTTCTGAAAGCTCTTTGATCTTGAGCATCGCTCTGTCCCGTGATGTATTCATGTCATCAAACCAGTTTGCATCCATATCAGCTTCTGTATGGAGATGGGTGACGCCGTTTTCTTCGGTCAGTGTGTATGTTTCTGTTGCTCATTTGAACTCCTGTACTTCAGGACTTTCAGTGTCTTCAATGCCCTTGCCGACAAATGCATCGTAGGTAATCTCAAGATGCTCATGAGGGGTGTTCTTTGATATGAACCCTGCGATGCCGCTCTTATCTTCGCCAAGGAACTGTACTCTGCTTCCTTCTTTCCGATCGGTGTCAGCATATGAACCGGCCATGAATTCAGCTGCCCGGATTCTGTATGTCGCGTCGTCAAACAGCACCTGCCATACTTTTTCTGCAGACGCATTGATATCGATGTCCTTGATGATTCTTTTAATAGCCATGGAATATGTATAAAAAATAAAATACTCACGTTTGTGACATGCGAGTATTTTATCCTAAATGCAGTATTGATACAAGCACAACTGTATCGTTGCTGTATTGGCTTATATATGCGGATAGCATCCTATACGATGATACTCTAACACCCTGCGCTTCCGGTTAGCGGACATGCTCCTGAACCTCCGCTGAAGACATTTCCTGTTCATTCTTTTGCTTCCCGCTCAGCATATCCGACATTGAGATGCTGTGCATACATGCCGTTTTCTACAAGTATCTTTCCTACCTGTCTTGATGCCATACAATCTGATGTATAACAGTATGTCACAATTGATGCATTCTTATCCAGTGCCGTAAACTTTGCTACAAGATCTTCATCGCTTGCAGGTATGTTGATAGCGCCTTCGATATGGCCAGCTGCATATGCGCCGGGATCGCGGACATCCACGATGATGATCTTTTCTCCTCCTATGACTCTTTGTTTGAGCTGGTGTGGGCTTACTTCTGCAGCATTCACGCTCATGTAGTAGTCGCGTATCCTGTCGTGTGTGGTAGGCATAGTAAAGAATGCTGTTAGTCCGATGCTGATACATGAAGATATAACGACTGATATGATAAGTAAGGTAACGTGTGATTGTTTCATGGTGAAGATGATTATGAATAAAAGAATGACTCCATAGAAGAAATAACAAAAAACCCATGCGGAGGCGGGTGCAGATCCGATGGATTGAAAAAATGCGTCCACGTGAGAAACGTGTGAGAAGATATCTGACTACAAATCTGAGCGGCGCACATAAATCTATGGATAACAAAATAGATAGATGTTATATAGCTCATGCACCGCTATATGCTTTTTTCTATACGCATATTATTTTTTTTTGCAATACGAATGCACTGATACTTAAGCATTTCTTAAGGTGCATACAAAAAAGACCACCGGAACAATGCCGGTGATCGGTGACTTTCTCTACTCAGTCTGTGTGATTGATTTGTGCCAACTCTTCAACTATACCTCTTTCACAAGAACAGGATCCGGACGATGTATATTATGAATATATGAGCCATGAAATACTACTGGTTCGTTATGTTCATTGATATATACCCACGCGATTCCTTTTGCCCTCAGCATGCTAATTTCAATCAGCTTTTTGTGTGTCATGTCGGTGTCATTATCATATTTCTTTTCTATCATGGCTTTGTATCGCCGTAATGGAACGCATCTTCCCGGCAGATCAGTAAAGAGCATGCCGTATTGCGAGCCTAGAGAAAAGAACGTTGCATCATGGCCGCAGAGACTTCGCAGTATCAGCAGATCTACTGCGTCCTCCGGAAGGTTCTCCTTTTGTTGTTTCCCGCATACTTCGAGAGTATATGGTAGTGTGTGCTCCTGAGTAGATCGTAAAGCATAAATCGTTGTAACAGGTTCCACTTTCATAAAGTGCTTGTGTTTAATGAATGAACTGATTATGTTGGCGGATGCAGGGTAGGGAAGTTTTGACGGCAATCAAGTCCAAGTGTATAATTACCCTGCGATAATGTCATTTATAATACTGCAACGTAGTGACATATGGACTTTGTGCTATAAAGTATTTACAGTACATCCTGTTTGCATTTTGCCGTATATGGTTATAGTGAGATGCATTTATATCATATACAGCGTGATGACCAATCGGGCAAAGCTGACATCGGAAGAAGAACGCATCATAGAACAGAAGGGAACAGAGATGCCGTTTTCCGGAGAGTATCGGAATCACGAAAAGACAGGAACATATCTGTGCCGTCGCTGTGGAACACCTTTATATCACAGCGCTATGAAGATAGAAAGCTGATGCGGATGGCCAAGTTTTGACGATGCTATCCCAGGAAGAGTGAAATGGACTGACGATGCGGATGGGATCCGTACTGAGATAACTTGTGCAACATGCGGCGGACATCTGTGACACGTATTTATCGGCGAACATCTGACAGATAAGAATACGCGTCACTGCGTGAACTCATTGTCGATGAGATTTGTACCGGAAATCATCGAGGCGCCAAAGACAGAATCTGCATATTTCGGTGGAGGATGTTTCCGATGCATCGAAGCTGTCATGATCAGGCTATGATGAGTGCTTGAAGTGCAATCGTGATATATGGGAGGGAAGCGCCAATTTCCTACATACGAACACGTATGTACAGGAGTATCATGACATATCGAGATCGTCAAGGTGATTTATGATCCAGCGATTATCTCCTATGATACATTACTCAGTGTGTTTTTTGCCAGTCACGATCCGACGTCGCTTGACAGACAGTGAGGTGACGCAGGCGAGCAATACCGTTCGGTCATTTTCTTTGCAGATGATGCACAGAAAAGAGCAGCAGAGCAGATGATCGCTGCGCTGGATGACGATAAGACATACGAAAAACCTATCGTCACGGAGCTTCGCCCTGCCGAAACCTTCCGGATAGCAGAGTGATACCATCAGAACTACTATGATCAGCATACCACGAAGCCATACTGCCAGATCGTGATCAATCCGAAAGTGGCGAAACTCAGGGAGAAATTTGCGAATCATCTCAAGCCGGAATAACTTGTAAATCGGCGGTAAAGTGCTATATTCGCTTCTATGGCATTCAGTATCAACAAGCTTTATAGAGACAACCTGGTTCCGCAGCAAATTGCTATGGGACGGAAAGTGAAGTATACGCAAAAAACATGAAAGGAGCTCATTGATGCACTCTATCTGAAAGCTGATGAGGAGCTCCAGGAGCTGCAACACCTTTTTGAATCAAGCAGAGAATATACACAGGAACAGCTTGTAGATCTCCAGAAGAAGATCCTGAGCGAAGCAAAAGACATCCAGGAGGTGATTGATGTGCTCTTACAGCTTGGAAAATGCGAGATCAAGATGACGCAGATACAAGATGCGGTGGATGCAGTATGTGACAAATTTTCTATCACCAAAGAGATGGTTGCTGCCGCGCAGGAGATCGATAGGGAAAACAGATGATCGTTTACGAAATGATATTTTGTGCATTACCAGGATATTCCGCAAGACACGGAAGAGAACAAGAAGCGACATGAATACTTCTCCAAAAAATATAAACAGATTCAATCATTTTAATTCATTTCTTCACTCATGCAGCTTACAGACAAGGTTATATTCATCACCGGCGGCACCAGCGGAATCGGAAAGGCAACGGTGCTTGTTGCGCTCCGTGAAGGAGCAAAAGTATGTTTTACATGAAGAAGGAAAGACGAAGCGGATAAGGTCGGAGGGGAAGCGATGAAAGCCGGATATACTATCGATAATATGTTATTTCTGGAAGGTGATGTCACCGATGAGCACGGGGTGCGTGAGCAGATAGAGCAGTGTGTGGCAGTATTTGGAAAACTTGATGGTGTCTTTGCAAACGCCGGGAAACATATGGTAGGAAATGTAGTTGATACGACACTGGAAGAGCGGAGAGAAATGTTTGCCGTCGATGTGGAAGGAGTGTTTCTGACACTCAAATATGCCATCCCTCATCTGCAGAAAAACGGAAAAGGAAGTATCGTTATCATGTGATCAGATCAGAGCCTTATCGGTAAAGGCAACTCAGCCGCATACGGCGCGGCAAAGTGAGCAGTAGGTCAGCTGACAAAAAGCACCGCGATCGATTATGCAAAAGATAATATCCGTGTAAATTGTATCTGTCCCGGAACCATTGATACGCCTTTGGCGAGAGGTGCGATGAAGGGATTTGCGCAGCAGCAGTTCGGTGGTGATGTCGCAAAGAGTGCAGCATTTCTTTCGCATGCTCAGCCCCTCCAGAGGCTTGGTACTGCCGATGAGGTGGCAGAAACCGTTGTGTTTCTCCTCTCTGATAAGCCGGGATTTATGACTGGATCGCTGATCAGCATAGACGGAGGATATACTGCAGGATAAAACGAGTGCAGAAAAGAGAAATTACAGGCATTTCCTGCCTGTTTTTTTGACAGGAAAATGAGAAGCGGTATAATAGGATTATCTTTAATCCTGTCTCCATCTGTATGTTCAATCGAGGTATCATAGGTACATGTCTTGCAACCTTTTTCAGCGGGCTTTCAGCAACGCTGCAGAAGAAGGAAAGCATGCAATACAGTGACAGATTTCTCGCATTGGTCTACCAGTATGGGTTTGTGGTCATGCGGTCATGCATTTTCATGGGTATCTATATCTATCATACCGGTGATGTGCTGATACCTGCTATTGCATGGTACCATCGGCTGCTGCTGATAGCAGTGAGTATCATCGGATATACCGGTGTTGCATGTATTTTCAATGCATATAGACATATGCATGGCGGTGTGGTGCTGATCGTTACAAGCATCAGTGTCTTCTTCATGTATTTCATCAATATCGCTCTTTTTCCTGGTGTGGAGGTGCTTAGTCTTCCGAAGATATGAGCGGCATTGTTGTTTTTTGTGATCCTTATGCAGTTTATTGCAAAACGTACCAATGATGAGCTATGACATACGCACTTCATCAATAAATATACCCGGTATGCACTAGGTTCGGCACTTTGCAGCACATTTTTCACGACAGGAAGCAATTACCTTATTAAAACCTGAACGCTCTGACCATTTCATATCCTGTTGTTTACCGAGATATTTATCTTTGTGATAGCACTCATATGGTATTTCATGGGTGCAAAATGAACAGTTGTCGGACTGAAAACCGGTATCACGAAGCGTGACGGAGTAACCTTTACGACTATCTGACTGTGCGGAGCTGTTGCCGGGTCACTGTATTACTACGCCTATCAGACGAATCCCGCAAATCTCATCAATTTTGTAAAGCTTTTCTCCATCATCACCGCTGCAACACTCTGCCGGATTTTCCTCAAAGATAGACTCAATAAAAAGCAGATATGCCGGTTAATTGCCGCTATCGCTGTTCTCATCGCTTTTCTTCTCGTAGAATAGATATATTTTCTTATCATGTATAGCGAGTGATTTTCGCTTGTGTTAGCCGATCTCTTGAATATAGTGACATTCCATACGTCAATGAATATGTATTGACATATAGCTATAAAATAGTATCATCTTTAATAGAAACAAATCATCAAAACACACAAAACACTTACCCATGGAAAAGAAACAAAAGAAATCACATTTTACCAGCAAAGGATACCCTCGTGAGTACACGGTATTAAAGTTCAAAACACGAAGCAAGCGCTATGACAACATGCTGTTCAATCTTTACAAGCTTTTTTATGCGCTCGTTTATCCAAATCGTCTTCTATTGCAAAAGGGATATGAAGGAGATCATAAAGTACTCCATGTTAACTTCTGCTACGTCTACAAAGACGTGTATGAACTTTACAAAGAGGGTGAAGAACGGGCAATAGAATGCAACCGGACGAAGATGGCGAAAGCAGGGTTTCCAATGATCGCTGTACGTCATGCGGAGCAGCACACACACACTCCCGCTGCATTCAGCCCAGCCACTATCAACGAATCGGAAACACAATCTGGCTATCGGTCAGGTACAGAGATGCCTGTACAAAGCACTCATGTGAACCAACCGGTGAGAGAAAAACCCACTATGATGACAGAAGACGAATCGCTTGATCCTCTGCAGAAAAAGTTCCTCAAGGATTATCCTCATTTTTCATCCGCTGAAGTGATTTACAATGGCTTTAGCGAGAATAAGTTTAGGATACCGAAAGAATTCATCATTGAAACGTTTTCGTTGCCATACAATGATTTCTGGAGAAGCCGTAAGGCGAAAAGAAGAATCAGATTGCTAACGGAAGCGCACTGTAAAGAACATCCGGATCATCTCATTGGATGCGTGAAATCGACTGAAAAGGCTGCTGAGAACCGGTCAGGTGTAAAAACACGGTACTATAAGGTATATTGGTACTACAAAAGACCTGAAGAGACTCCGCCAGCTCATCACAATGGTTCACACTGATACGCAGATCATTAACTCACCACACAACTCCACGAACAGTGAAAAGATCATTTGTAACATTCTTAGGGATGTCAGCTCCCGCTGTCCCTGCGATTATTGGTCAAAAAGAGATCATCAATACCGCGCAGCCGATTGCAAAGCTCGTAAAAGAATTCGAATCAGAGATCCCTCCGGGTGCCATGGCGTTACAAGTATACCATGTCAATGCGGGCGGAGAACTGAGATTTGGTCTCTTACAGCCATTGCCCGGTTATGGGATGGTCAGCAGAAATAGCCTCTGTGCTATGGATGAAGACCGGAGAAAAGTCGCTGAACGGATGAAAGAACTTGGCTACACCAAAATAGTCACGGGCAGCAATCCTCATCAGCGTTTCTACATCTAAGACAGCAGATAAACAAGAACAATCTAAAAAAAGCACCGTATTGTACGGTGCTTTTTCTTATCGTGAAAAGGAACTAATGTGTATCGCTAAAGTCGAACTGTTTGAAGTCTTCAGTGATAGCTTCAAGAAAGAGTCTCTTGTCAAAGTCCATAGCAACGAAGCTATTCACTTCTGTTCTTGCGTGATTGCGGACATCCACGACTGTCTCTCCTTTGGTAAGCTCACCTTTCGTCTCGACATGCACATCATAAAACGTCCCCTTGTAGATGTGCGGGTAGAGGAGCATGCCGACCGTATGTGCATCATGCACATAAAAACCTTTATCGTAAGCAGTCTCTCTGAACATCATATTGGTGCCGGTCGTGAACTTTGTCAGTGCACGCATAAATTCTTCCTTCTTACTATTATTTACACTTTTGAAGCAGTTTTCCATATCTATATCACTGAATACCATCTGTGTAGTGAGATCAAGCGGAATGAGGATGATATTTCTTGTGGCATTGAACACCTGTGCAGCACTTTCCGCATCGTATGAGATATTGAATTCTGCAACAGGAGTGACGTTTCCGCTGGTCTTGATTGCTCCGCCCATAGCGATGATCTTCTTGCATTTCGCAAGGATGCCCGGCTCACGTGCTTCAGCAAGCGCGATATTGGTCATCGGACCAGTAACGAGAATAACAAGCTCATGTTCATGTGCATGGATTGCATCGATGATCATATCGACACTATCTTTCTCTTCCGCAGGAAGTTTCACTTCCGGAAGCATCGCTGAAAGATTTCCTATTCCGTCATCTCCATGGATATGGCTTGCATCCTGTGAAACGATCTGTCTGTGGTCCTTTCCGACAGCGATATCATTCGCTCCGACAAACTGACACATTCTCAGTGCATTCGCATACGTCTTATCAGCAGACACGTTTCCACCTACGGTAGTAATGCCGACGAGTTTCATGGGAAGGTGAGCAAACTGATGATTGATCAGCAGCCAGAGAATCCCGAATACATCATCAGCACCCGGATCACAGTCTAGTGTAACAGGAAGCATTTTGTTTTCAGCCATGAAAAAGAGTTAAGTATAAATACCATATTAGTATAGTGAGAACACATTGTTTTTGCAAACATTATATCCTTGTATTTATTATGGAGGATCATATATTTCCACGTATAGTATTTTACTTTTTTTATCATTCTTCATGACGAATATGAAAAAGATTTTTATAACGCTTATGATGATTGCATGAGCATCGTTTATTTCCCTATCGTATGCAAGCGAGACATATCCTGAACCGGTTATTTCTGACTCATGACGGGTCATCACCATACCGCAGGATGATTGCCCCTATGGTGACTATTCGCCAAGCATGTATGACAATGACTGTAACATAAATGTATATATAACCACTACCGGTGGCATATACACATGAGTGAAGACGCCGCTGCAAACTACATGAACAACCACATCTACATGACTGCGGTTTGATGCTGATCCATGTGCCGATCCAGAAACGGAAGATGCATTCGTGTTTGCTCACAATCAGGGTATCACCACTATGGATACATGTGTGAAGGCGCGCATGCAGGATACCCTTACGAGAGGTGAAGCTGCAAAGATGCTTGTGATACTTTCGATGAATATCCTCAACAAACAGAAGAGCGACGCAGCCTGCAGATTTAACAGCCAGGAGTTTAGCGATAATTTTGCTCAAGGATATGCCATCCTTGCATGTCAGTACGGCATCATGTGACTGAAAGGCGATGGCACACCGGCAGCGACATTCAATCCGACAGGACTGGTTGATAAGGCTCAGTTCGCAACCATGATCTCAAGATTACTTTATGGGAACACCTACAACAACAATCCAGCATGCCGATATTGTAACCACGTTGCCGCATTGAATGCCAACGGCATCATGAATGTCACTACTGATCTTACCAATCCGATCCTCAGAACATGGGCGTTTATTATGATCCATAGAATCGGAGACGAGTAACAGCAAATAATCGTAATCGCGAAAAGAGGCTCAGCCTCTTTTTTTTATATTGTGTCATATTTTCACTAAAACCCAAAGGAAAAGAGCGGTAAAAGGTTGTAATCATATCTAAAGAGTTTATACATAGTATGAGTTTTATAAGTGTTATGATGTGCCTATGATAAAAACGACATGTACGAAATGATTCCTTTTCTTACCATTGGTTATAATCGCCATGCTTCTGACACAAAGCATTTCCGCTGCTGTGACACATATCAAAAAGGTGAGCGTGGGGATGTGAAATACAGCAACAAGTGCTGGAGCAAGTGAACCACATGTAAGTGATTTTGGTGATGTAGTGTTTGAATCAGAATCAGATAATCTTACGACAGACGATTATGTCTCTACACCAAACATATATTTTGTATGATCATGAGAAAATACTACGATGCTCAATCTCAGTCATACCGGCGGGCAGCCTACATGGAACGCTTTCGATCCGGCTATTTCTGCTGACGGTCGTTATGTCGCATTCTATTCGTTTGCATCAAATCTCGTGCCAGGTGATACCAATGATGAGTTAGATGTCTTTGTGCGTGACCTGCAATCATGAACAACCTCACTCGTAAGTGTCAGTTCAACGGGTCTGCAAGGTAATGGCAGCAGTATGAGACCTGTTATCAGTCCGGATGGGCGTTATATAGGATTCATGTCAGATGCAACAAACCTTGTGTCGGATGATACCAACAGTGTTACTGATCTGTTTCTTCATGATAGAATAGCCGGTACGACAGAAAGAGTAAATCTTACTTCGACAGGACTGCAAACAACTGACAATGGTTTTCTCATCGATACGATGGATATAGGTTCAGGATGACGTTATGTCGCCTTTACTTCACAGGCAACCGGCGTGGTATCCAACGATACCAATGCGGTGACTGACGTATTTCTTCGCGATAGAGAATTGTGAACAACAACAAGGGTAAGCATAAGCGCTACATGATTACAGATCCCTGGTCATTCCACCATCCCGCAGGTAAGTGACGACGGGCGTTACATATTTTTTGCTACCAATGCTGGTATTGTAGAGGGTGATGATAACTGACTTACAGATCTGTTCATACATGATAGGCAAAACGAAACAACACAGATCGTCACTGTGACATCAGATGAAGAAATAACTGTGGAGTGAGCAAACAATGGCGATATGAGTGCTGATGGCCGTTATGTGGTGTTTGATTCGGTAGACTTTGCATATGTCGAAGGATCAGAAAATGATTATTATACCGGTCAGATATTTGTACGTGATGTATGGAGCGGCACGACTGTGAGAGTGAGTGAAACAACTGACGGAGATGCATGAGATCGGGACTCATACCAGGCAAAGATCAGTCCGAACGGACAATATATAGTGTTTGAATCGATTGCTACCAATCTATCATCAGATCCCAACAATGAAGAGTGGTCTGATGAGATATTTCTTGCCGCCAATCCGCTCTTCGGCATAACAGCAGAGCCGGAAGCAGATACGGGTTCAGTGCTCGTCACGAAAACATTGGTCACTACAGGGACCCTCAATGAGGGTGATCTGGTGCAGTTTCTCATAGAATATAGCTTCACCGGCTCAACAGGAGGCGACATATCTATTGCAGATATACCAGGAACCGGATTGACGTTCCATCAGTTTGCTACGTCAAATACCTATGGAGTCCTTTCCGGCAATAATGTCACTTTCCTCTATACCGGAGCTGCAGGACCAGTAACCGGTCACATGAGCATAACATATAGAGTCGCGACAGGTGATATTTGTAGCGGCACAACCTGAGCGTATACCAATACAGCTCTCATCACGCAATCACCTCTCACTATTACCGGTACCGATTCGGTAGATTTCACGGTGACGTGTGAAATACCTGAAGAAGAAACTGATCCAGAGCCGGAGACGACGACCACACAATGATGAGGCGGAGGAGGCAGCAGAGGATTCGCAACAGCAGCAGCACTTGCATGAGCGACATCAGTCACATCACCTGACAATGCGCCTGCACAGGAGCCAGAATCGACACAGCCGAATGGAACGGGTGCGACAGAAATAACTGTCATAAAAGAACCTGTCATCCCGATGCCATTGCTGCCAGCATGAACAACTGTTAACCAAGGTACTCCGCTTCCGACTTTCTGTCCGGATTCGGAACTGCAGGCTGCGTATGATTTTGCCGCTGCATACAGCATCACGACGATGCCGAATTGCTATGCTGCTCGTCTCGAAGATACACTTATGAGGAAACATGCAGCAAAGATGATCGTTAATTTTGCAATCAATGTGTTGGATAAAAAACCTGATGAAGCAATGATATGTACGTTTACTGATCTTGCCAACCAGAATGCAGAAGTGCAGCAGTATGCAAAGATTGCCTGTCAGTTAGGCCTCATGGGACTTACATGAGAGGGTGAACCGTCTGATATATTCAATCCTGAGTGACCGCTCGACAAGGCGCAATTCAGCACTATCCTTTCAAGACTGCTGTATGGAGATGCATATAATACCGATGATGCATGCCGGTATTGCGGACATATCGACGCTCTCTATGATGCAGGTGTAATCACTATAAAAGATGACATCAGTATGCCTTTCCTCAGAGGCCGGGCAATGCTGATGATGATGAGAGTGCAGAAGTAAGAAACGTTATAATAGTACGATACCAGGGAAAATCTCACGAAAGTGAGATTTTTCTCTTGCAAAATGATTGTTTCCGACTAAATAGCAGGATGTAAACATAATTAACTCACCTCTAAATGAACATATATGAAACACAAAACGTTATATATTCTTCTCGTGGAGAAGAAGCCGATATTGCGGAAAAGGTTCTTTGAAAGGTTAAAGAATAATGATGAGGCGAGGTTTCGTCTATGGCAGTGGGTCACACAGAACCATAAACGGCAACGGCATTTCGAATGCTTTATCAATACCGAGCGAAAGCACCATGTCGCGCATGTGAAAAGGTATGCCAGTCATTATTTTATGGAATTTACCGTCTCACCGACGCCGGAACTTGCGCCTCTTATAAGTATCATTTTCGATACCCATAAGATGGTAGAGTACTATCAGATTGAACCGGTATTCTATGCCTGGCTTTCAGATACAATTCATAAAATGATCTCTGAACAGTGCAGCAATAAGTGTACGTATCAGATTGAGCATCCGGTAGAGTATCTTTCAGAAAGCTTTAGAAACTATCCTATGCTGAGTGAAAGCCTCTTCAGGACAAAAGGCGTTGAAAACCTTGTCTATGGATATGCACAAACCATCAAGAAAATTGCACGTTCATTATTCTATCTTATCGGTAATGTCCTCGGATATCATATCCGTTACCCTCAGTCATTATTATTACCCAATTACAGTAACTAGCACAAGCCCCGTTTCGGGGCTTTTTTCAATAATAGCATAGCGGCATTATGATTGCAGATATCCTCTGACAAACTCTTCCCAACTCATAGCTTTCTTGCCTTCAGGTTTCACGAGGCACTCGGTGATAGAGGGGTGCAGTGAATGATCGTCACTGACCATAGTTGCATCAGGTGCAAAAGCTTCTTTATCAATCGTCAGCTTTTCCACGATTACTCTTTTCCCATCGTGCAGAAAATAGATTTTCGGCCGCAGGTAATATGCGCGATATTTGTTGCAGAGTATTCAAAGATTTGTCTGCCAAGGATCAACCTCTCATTCTTCTTTTGCTATCTTGGTGCAGTATGTAGCAAGCTCATGATCCTGCGGTTTTCTTGACAGATGCTGCTTGCCGAAATCCCGGAGTGAGTTGCACAGAAATTCCGGTCAGATCTGTGTCATCTTGCGGATAAGGTCTTCTGCAGTCCATGAAAAATCTATAGAGAACCCGAGTTTTGCTATTTCATCTCCCTCATCCATCTTTGCATCCATATACATGATGGTGATGCCGGTCATGGAGTCATTGTGAAGCAATGCAGCCTGAATAGGGGATGCACCGCGATACTTCGGAAGGAGCGAACCATGCACATTGATGGGTCAGAGCTTTGGTATATCGAGCACCGACTGCGGCATGATCTTGCCATAGGCGATCACCACAAAAAAATCCGCATCCAAAGCTGCAAGCTGGTCGGCAAAGGTCTTTCCTTCTTCAGATTTGTCCGGATTGATTTTATTGGGCGTAAGAATCTCCGTTACTCATAACGTCTGTGCGGTTTCCTTGATGATGTTTGGCTTCACTTCTAGTCAGCGCCCTGATGGCTTGTCGGGAGCGGTCACTACTCATACTACTTCGTATCTTTTGTCAGCAGACAACTGTTCGAGAAAAGGCACGCCGATAGGTGCTGATGAAAAAAAGACTACTTTGTAATATGGCGGATCATAGTGTTTCATGCGGCTGGGAGTACACGAACTAATTCTGTCGATAGTATACAAAAATCATGGCCAAAAGCCATATCTTTCAAAGCATTGTTTGCAATATGCGCTGCAGTGAGGCATATGAGCGCACACTCTTCATTTGAGCCGGAGTGAAGGAATTCATTTGTCCGGTGACAGCGTCTTTTGGTAGAGCCGGATGCCTCGTTGTGCGACTTTACCCAATCAATAATTAAGTGATTGCAATAATTTCATACGTAGTATATAGTGAATTTCTCTTGCAGTACAACATCTCTGCATTCATTGCTATTCCAGCCTGGGCTCCCTGATACGGTCATTATAGCCGAGAGTTGCGTGTAACCCTCGTGATATGCAGGAGGGTTTTTGGATTGATTTTTCAGGCTTTATAAATATAGTTAGCTGATGTGAGTTTTTACCCCGTAACCAATGGTAAAATGCACAAAAATATTGATGTAAAGTATTATTTTAAAGAGGTAAATGATCTGGTAGAAGAAAGCATTAAGCAGTACGTCGAAGACAATGTAAACACAAAGATGGATGCGTATTTTAAGAAGATACTTTCCAGAGATGATGCCCGTATAAGCATGCAGATCAATATTGCAAAGCACGGAAAAGGTCAGCACAAGACTGATGATAGATATGACGGAACATTCTTGTTTACAGTGGATGGGAAAGACTATCCTCCATATAAGAGAGACGGAGACAGAGCATTTGAAAATGTCCGTGATCTCGTCAATCATGCATTTGATCATCTGAAGGAGCAGCTTGCCAGTGAAAAGGAAGGAATTTCGAATATACCAAAAGATAAAACCCAGCCGGTACAGCCGATACCTGGATAAATCGTAACGAACAGTCTTATTATAACGTCACTAATCTCGGGGGGTTCCCGTAAACCTTTATTTTGTTTACACTTCTACACAGCGAATGAATGAAAATACAAATTACCTTACGAAGGAGGGATATGATAACCTCGTAGCGGAACTTACCAGACTGAAGAACGAAGATTTGCCTGCTGCACTCGCAAGATTGAAAGAGGCAATCGGCCAGGGAGATATCTCGGAAAACGCTGAATACGACACATCTATTGCAGAGAAGGAGCTTATTGAATCTCGCATCGGTGAGATCGAAGCATTCCTGTCTGATGTACAGATCATCGAAGATGACAGATCGAAGAGTAAAGATATCCGCTATGGTTCTAAGGTGAAATTTGAAATCGTAGAAAGTAAAAAGGCATATGAGTTCACTATCGTCGGTAGCGGTGAAGTTGATATCCTTGGAGGTACGATCTCATTTGAGTCACCGATCGGCGTCGCATTGAAGGGAAAGCAGAAAGGTGATGTCGTGAGAGTGAGAGCTGATTCAGGAAGATATGATATCAAGATCCTCGAAGTAAATTAGATAACATCACTGCATATCACACTATTTACGATCACCATACAACACTATGATTGGTATATCTATAAGAGTATTTACAAAGCTTGCCGTATTCGCCTTCATCCTGGGATTCATTTTCCTGTTTGTTGTGCATGGGTACAGATTTGATAATACGACAAAATCATTTGTTACGCAGAACGTATTTGTCAGTATGAACTTTTTCTCTGATGATAATACGATAGTGGTCGATGGTAATGTCTACGAACCGGCAGAGCACCAAGTAAACTTCTATAATCTGGAACCAGGGTGTTATGATGTGCATTACGGAGGAGAGAAAGAGACGCTCTGTTATCAGAACAATAAACTCTATACCAATACCTTTGTGAGTTATCTCGGGACGAAACCATATGTAAGAACAACCTTCAGTTCAGCATGTATGCCTATCATACCGGTGGAGCATGGCGTCAGCAGTATCGGTAAGCAGACGTACGCACAGCCTATCCAGTCGGCGTTCGCATTCAATAAGGTGAATTTCCTGCAAGTGGACGACAGACTCCTTTCGTGTAACAGCGACTACTCAAGCTGTAAGGAACTCACCCCGGTAAAGGGCGACATCGTCTGTGGAAACAAACAGGGACTTGTCAGCTTTGATAATGGAAAATACGAATTGATTCAGCTGAAATAACTATTATATACAGATACGAAAAAAGACCAGCATCATGCTGGTCTTTTTTCTTGAAAGTGTCATTATTCATCCCTTTGCGTATGATCTTCAGCGCGTAGGATGTCTGAAGTATCTTCTTTATTCTTATTGACGAGGTCGTTTGTTTTTTCACTCTGCTGCATATCTTTCTGTTCATTCGTGTTAGTATTCTTAGGGTTTTCAGCGCTGCGGAACCAGTCCTCAGGTATAGCAAGTTGCATAGTCTGTTTCATTAGTGTATAAATGTACCGTAATTATATGCTAGATTGTCTCGAAATCAAGCAAAGAGTAGAGAGTGTTATGCCAGCACCTTCGCAAGATTGAGTCTTCCTTCCTTATCGATCTCAGTAATCTTCACTTTTACCTTGTCGCCGACTTTGTAGGCAGCATGAATCTGCTGGGCAGTGACCATCCCTGATCCCATGTTTTTTGCATGGAGAAGGCCGGATTTGAACTTACTGAGGGCGACGAAGACGCCGTAGTCTTCGACACGGGTGATCGTTCATTCGATAACGGACCCGACCTGCGGTCCGATAGCGATATCAAGGATGATTGATTTAGCCTTATCGATCATCGCCTGATCACGGCTGGTGATGAAACAGGTGCCATCGTCTTCAAAGTCGATCTTCACACCTGTCTCTGCGATGATCTCATCGATAGTTTCTCCTCCTTTTCCGATCACCACCTTCACTTTGTCTGATGGCACATGGAATGAAACGATCTTCGGAGCAAACTCTGAGAGGTGGGCTCTTGGGCTCGCAAGCGTTGCAAGCATGAAGTCCAGGATCTCATTGCGCCCGATGTTTGCCTGTCTGACCGTCTCCTTGATGATGCTCATCGTGATGCCTTTCAGTTTCATATCGAGCTGGATCGCAGTGATGCCTTTCTTTGTTCCGGCAACCTTAAAGTCCATGTCACCAGTGAAATCTTCCGTACCCATGATATCCGTCAGGATCTTATACTGTGATATTTTCCCACTATCATCTGTTTCTGTCATAAGCCCCATAGCGATACCGCTTACCGGTGCTTTCAACGGAACACCTGCATCCATAAGACCAAGTGTCGAACCGCAGACCGATCCCATAGAGGTTGATCCTCCGGAACTTAAGCATTCAGAGACCACTCTGATCGTATACGGAAATGTTATCTTATCAGGAATCATCCTTTCCAGTGCTTTCTCTGCAAGACGACCATGTCCCACTTCGCGGCGGTTCGTACCTCTTGAGCTGTTCGCTTCACCGGTAGAATACGGATGCATATTGTAATGATGCATATAGCGCTTCTCGAGGTCGTCTTCTTCCATCGTGTCGACCATTTCTGTATCGCCAGGAGAACCGAGCGTGACACTGGAAAGCACCTGCGTGTCTCATCTCCGGAAGAGACCAGAACCATGCACTCTTGGAAGCAGTCCTACTTCACAGTGAAGCGGCCTGATAGTGAACATATCTCTGTCGTCTATCCTTTTTCCTTCGTGCAGCACGCGGTCGCGAATATAGTGCTTGATCACATTGAATACAGCTATCTTGAGTTTTGATGTTGTAAAGTCTTCCCATACATCATCGCCGATCTTGTCCTTCGCAAGCTCAAGCACCTCTTTTTCGTATTGGTAAAAGAGCTCATTGAAACTCACTTTTGTATTTCCGGTCATCACCGCAAATTTATCCGGTGTGATGATACCTTTCACATACCCCATGAGCGCATCGCTTGGCTTGTTGTAGAGGATCGTCTTCAGATGGATAGTGCATTTTGCAAGGAACTCGCTTTGCACCCTGCACATTCTGTTGATCTCTTCCTGAGCGATATCAAATGCCTTATCCAGAAGTTCTTCGCTTACCTCCGCGCCGTCACATTCAATCATGTTGATGAAGCCATCCTTTCCGGCAACGAGCAGGTTCAGATCACCTTTCTCGATCTGTTCTATCGTCGGATTGATAATGAATTCTCCGTTCATAGAACCGATCCTTACTGCGCTGATCGGACCTTCAAAGGGGATACCTCATGCCATCACAGCAAGTGATGCACCAATGATGGAAAGCACACCAAGATCCTGTTCGTGATCGAGCGAGAGAGGAGTGATCGTCACTACCGTATCATTGATCATACCTTTCGGGAACATCGGTCTGAGTGTGCGGTCAGTCAGTCTTGAATTGAGAATGGCTTGGTCAGAAGGACGTCCTTCTCTTTTACGGAATGAACCTCCGCCGATCTTTCCGGCAGCTGAGTAACTTTCTCTAAAATCGACTGTCAGAGGCAGAAAGTCTTTATTCGGATCAGGGTTCTTATTCATCACCGCAGTGACGAGAAACACGTTGTCGTCATATCTTACGACGACTGAACCATCTGCCTGGCCGGCAAACTTTCCGGTTTCGATGGAGAACGTATGACCATCCCGGTCAGTACTGTGCTGAACAACAGCAAATTCTTTTTTACTTGTTGGCATATAAAAACGAGTTATAAAGTTAAAGGTTTATAAAGTTTATAAATGCTTTTAGAAACTTTGCACTTTATGAACTTTACGAACTATGAGTTGTTCCATCCCAACAGCAACAAAGAGGCGAACGGTAGGAGGTATCGTACAATGCATTACTACTGTTCGTATCTTTGTACAGATTGAGTATGGTTTCGTGTAGTATAGGGAGTATGAGCTCCATTGCAATCAGGTTATAGATATGACGCCATATTATGTATATTTGTCAACTATAGAGGAGCAAACCTTATGTGCTTTTTTGCTATTTTAGCATCTGTTCCTATAATAGTAACATCATTTAGTATGGATATCACTATGCGCAACACCGAAAAGATGCGTTCGTCAGAGATGATGACGAAGCAGCATGAGATTGACAAGGTGATAGCAGAAACCAAGAAAGAGCTTGGACTGCAGCAGTTTTTTGATACTGTCAAAGATTTTTTCAGCAATCCTTTGCTTGCATTGAAAAACCTCTTTAATGAGGTGAAAGGAGAAGCAGAAAAGAAGACACAAAAGATGAATACTGTAGCTGTACAGCCAAAGTCGTCGGCACAGGAATACATCGATTCGTTTTCTTTTGAAGGGATAGATATCCCGAAAGCAGAATTCGTCAAACAGTTCTTATCATATATCCAGCATCAGCAGGGGGCAGCGGGAACAAATGAAATCGTCCAGAGTATCCTGATGGGAAGACCGGTGAATGGAAAGATACTCAGCAATATGCGCAGTAATGTCTGATCAGATTTTCCATGAGGGAAACAGAATGTGAACGGACGTACTTTCATCACATACCGGTACAAGAAATTCGTCACACATTATAAAACACGAGCACATAAAAAACTTCCGTACGAGCATGCTATCAATGAAGCGTCGAAACTTTCATGAACTCCCAAAGAAATCATAAAGACTATCATAGGACTTGAGTCGAAAGGGGATGCGCTTGCCAACAAAAACAACGGCAGATCGTACAAATGACTCATGCAGGTTGATATCCGTCAGGTAAAGAAGTACTGAGTGACGGATATCTATGATCCAATGCAGAATATCATGATGGCATTGAAATTGAGGCAGGAAAACGAAAAGCAGTTAAATAAGCTTACACCGACAATTCCTGCACTGATAGCGAAAGTTGCGCTTCCTGTATCCGGGAATATAGCCTAACGCATACTATATATACTTTATTAAATAGTGGCGAACTAATATCCGGCGAGAGAGATATCCCATCTCTCTTTTTTTGTTCCAGAAAAAAGAGGAATATAATCATAGTATTGTAATTTAACTATTTATGCGCCACGATGTCAGAACTTATCAAAAACGAAATTGGTGACAACAAGATCTCTGAAAAGATCGGAGACTTGAACCACCTGGAAGCTAAAATTAAAGACAGCTATAAGGAGATCTACGAAAAAAGACACGAGCTCAAGAGCCTGCAAAAAGAGATTGGCATGAACCTTTCCGGTGAAAGACTGAAGTCGCTTATCGAAAGCGAACTTACTTCCGACCATGTGAAAAGTGTCCTCCAGCAGTCTCTTGCAAAATTCAGCACAGCAAAGCCTGGTATCGAAGGATTTAACTCTGTCTATAGCGATATGGGAGCAGGGTTGGTTTTCAACCTCCAGCTGGCATTGGCAAAACTTGGTGCTAAGTTCGATAACGGCATAGATGGCATGTACGGTAGTCACGATACAAGAGCGAGAGTGATGGAATTTCAGAACGCATGGAATATCGCATGTCCGGAACAGCCAATCACAGCGGATGGCCGGGCAGGTAAGGCAACAATCGAAAAGATCATCAGCGCACTCGATGATGCAAGCCGGGATAAATCAAAGATTTCTCGTACACCAGCAGCAAAAACTGAACAGGCACCGATAACAGCGCCAGCAGCAACACAGGATACTGTTAAAACTACAATAGATACTGCAACAGCTAAACCAGTAGAAGTACAACAGCCGGCATTCGTTTCTGAAGAAGAAGCATTCAGCAATCCTGCAAAATACAACCTTATCACTACTGATGGAGAGCATATTGAACCTGCTGTCGGATACGAGTTTGCTGATCCGAATAATGAGGATAACTTTGCCACTAGAAAGAATGGAGCGCTTGACTCACTCAAGAAACAACTTGATCCATTAGTTTATGGTGATACCATGACAAAAAAGTCAGTTATTGATGAGAAAAAAGTACCAGTTGAAAAGACACCGGTGAAAAGAGCGGAAGCGGTTAAGACTCCTGCACAAAAGGAGACGAAAGGTAAAACAGCTGGAAAAGCAGCCGCTTCAGATACAGAAAAGTCATCAGCAGATACGTGGAAGCAGCAGAAAAAGAATGTAAGATTTAGTGACGATGCAATCCAGTCAAGAGATGCACATACGGAAAGAACTCCTGATCAGATGAGAGTAAGAAAAAATACTCTTAAAGGACCGTTTAAGGCTCCGACATTTGATATGAGTGATATACCGGGATCAGGAGCATGGGTGAAAGAGCATACTCGTAAGACTAACGCAAAGAGTGTAGACCTTTCTGAAATCCCTGGCACGGAGGCGTGGCTGAAAAAGCATACGAAGGAAACTATCAAAACGCCGGATAAGAAATCATCGGATAAGGCTCCTGCATCTGCAGCACATAAGACTCCCGAAGGATGGAAAAAGAATAAAGCATCATCGAGATTTACCGAAGATAAGACAGAATGGTTAGATAGCAACACGACAAGAAAGACCGAAAAAGCTACGGCTAAAGCCGTGGAAAAAACGAAAGATAAAAAGAAAATGGAAAAGAAAGAAAAGAAAGATGTCAAAAAAGAAACACATAAACAGATGGTAACACTTGCTGACGTTCCAGGCAGCGGAGCGTGGATGAAAAAACATGGCATGATAGAACAGCCAAAAGCACCGGAAAAGAAACAAGAGAAAAAAACTGAAACACCAAAGAAAATAAAAAAGGAAACACCGAACCAAGAAAAAAGGATACCGGCTAAAGCAGAAAAAATCATCAATCCAATGCGCGGACCAAACAGAATGGCAAACATAAGCGATATTCCTGGATCAGGGGCGCGGATGAAAAAGCGTGGAATGAAAGAACAGCCTGAAGTGCTGGAGAAGAAGCCAGCGCCAACGAAGAGAGAGGAAAAGAAAGAAGTGAAGCCGGAAACAAAGCCGGAAGCAAAGCGTCTTGATACGAGCGTCGATAAAAAGAAGGCAGCAGCGCTGGAGAGCGAAAGAAGTGAAACAGTGAAGAGTATCATACAGCACGATGCAGAAAGATTGACCAGGAAGCACTGATTTAAGAATATTGTCGTTGATATTCATGGTAATGCAGAAATGCTGCTCCACTACTCAAATAACATGCATAAGATCAATAATACACTCTCAACCCTGAAATATGCTCTTAAGAGATGGTGAGAAGACGCTAAGAATTATACTGTTACCATCAGTGATCAAACAGCAAATAGCATCCAGGTAGCGAACCGGGTAGTTACGCTCAGCGCAGGAAAATACCTATACAATGCAAAGGAACTGTCGTTTACCGATGCTGAATTTGAAGTGACAAAGATGCGTTTGGCAAGAATTGCCAGAAAAGCCGGCATCAAGGGTATCTCAGTATGGAAAGGACAAAATATTCATGAAAGTCGCGATTTTAATTCAGTTGTCGCCTCGCTTGATCAAGCGTTGTCAGCCATGCATCCTGATCTTAGAGGAGCATACCTAAAGAATAAGATGCTAATCATCGACGCCATCAATCCGGGCAAGTATATCAAGACCCCGAGCGGTGAAGAATATATCACTCTCTGGGGTAATCATCCTTCTAGGACAGAAGGTCATATTTGGGACGCTATCAAGCAAACGAACGAATACAAAATAAACAAAGCGGCACAGGACAAAAGAGAAGCGATCAATAAACAGCTTGAGCTCATCAAGAAGCAGGACTCTCTCCGGTCACCGAAGAAACCCACTGACTCAACGAAAAAGGATACATAGTTTATCAACCATGTACTAGATATTATGACTCCACCGTTATCTCACGATATGAAAAAATGGATCGCGCTTCCGTATGATACGAGGCGTGATTTCATCGTTTCTATGGTGACAGAGTTTGCGGCTTTCGATAGCACGTTTGTACAGCTGCAGAAAGTGATGCAACTGGAGGGAAATAATCCTTCGGAAGATTATTTGAATACGACATACTTCTTCATCCAGAACATGAATCAGCTGCAAAAAAGCTTTACGAGTAAGAAGATATCTGATAAGATGCAGCAATGGCAACAAAAGATACATGAAGCAGAGGAGCAGTACGAAGCGGAATACAACAACAGCGATGAACTGATTAACTCTCTCTAACTTCTTTATCACACCACCGCACTACCATGAAAAATAACATCGAGAAAGTAGTCAATAAGGATGGATTGCTCACTGCACAAGAGAAAAAGCAGATGAGAGAGTACATCAAAAACAACCCTGAGCATGTGAAACAGGGTGCAATTCAGTCATTTGAAAAGATCTACAACATACAGGACCTTCTGACGGTGTCGAAGGATCGTCTCAAAAGAGAGCAGGTAGCTATGCTGCAGATGTATGCATGTCTGAAAGGACAAACGATCGCTATCGATGGTATTTACTGACCTAAAACGACAAAAGCAATCAATGCAATCACATCTGCATCGGTCAAAGAATCAATTTCTGAATCAAAAAAGATAGTCGTCGATCCGGCACTCGAGGCGATCGTATCATCATCACCGAATGAAGTGGACAGTATCCTTCCTCAGGGATCAGTTGGATTGCACTACCCGGCATCCTGGTCAAACGATTCGGTGTTCGTCAACACCGTCTTACAGCCAGAGCGCTTTAGTACAGTGAAAGAGAAAGCGCCAGCGATAAAGTCGGAAGCAAAAGAGATGAAAAAGACAAAGGAGAAAATGGATACGCCATGGGTAGTGAATGCTGAACTTGCAGAAAAACTCTGATATGACAGCGCATTTGCTGAGAAGGTCTATGCTGCAGCACAAAGGCTTCATGTTGATAATCCGAATCACCTTATGGCGATCCTTGATTTTGAGTCATATGTTCCAGCTACCGGAGAGCATTTCAATACCGGAAGACATGGAAAATGAAGCGCATCTGGACTGATCGGATGGACATCGACTGGTGTACAGGTACTAGGCAAGTCATTGACTGATATCAGGAAGATGAGCAGACTGCAGCAGGTTGATGAGGCAGAAAGATACCTCAGAGCATTTCTCAAGTGAAAGAAAAACGTCACTTTTGAAGATCTGTATGCAGCCGTATTGGCGCCATCGAAGACACATGCTAGTCCTGAAGCTGCAGTGTACAGAAGAGGATCAAAAGAATACAGTAAGAATAGAGGACTTGATCTCAATAAGGATGGTGTCATCACAAAAAAAGAAGCGGCGCAGAAAGTGGTAAGAAACGGACACCTCCGTAACTACTTCGTTTCGAAGAAGAATAAAGATGCATCAAGCGATGACGCATCATAGATTTTTGTCATAAGTTATTTGACTACACCCTTCACAATCCTGATGTTGAAGTGAAACGTCTTGATCTCGTCAAATTCGATTTTGTCTCCAAACTCCTTGCGTAAGATGTCGACTTGCCGCGTCATCATTTCCAGGAACATCGTCCAGTGCTGCGGCGATGTTTTTTGATATCCAAAAATCTGTGCGAACATTTCCCTGTAAAAGTCCAAGCCATCGTGTCCTCCTACAAATGCAGGACGTGGCTCCCGTTTTCTTACATTGTCCTCCGTCTGGGTGTCAAACACCTCATCTGGAATATAGGGGAGATTTGCAACCAATGTGTAATCGATACTATGTGGCTGATCCTCATGCTTCACGATCTGCTGGTCACCAAGAAACTGTATGAGGTTTGCATGGACGAGTCTGATATCCGTCTTGTTTCCCAGTTGCGGCATATGGTCGTTATAGTTTTCTCTGGCAAGTGACAGTGTATCTTCATAATACTCCGTCAAATATGCCCTATCAAAAAATGCATTATTTTCCATCAGCACGGATAATCATAAGACCCCTGTTCCCGTTCCGACATCAAGCAGCACTTTTTGTGTATCTTTATTGAGCTCACTGCTTGCGAGCACATGTTCATTCACTGCTTCGATCATATATTCGGTCTCCGGACGCGGTATAAGTGAGCGTCCATCGATCTTGAATTTTCTCTGAAAAAATTCCACATATCCAAAAATATACTCTAGTGGTTTATCGTCATCGACATACTTACGGTAGTCGGCTTTGATCTTTGCCTGCGTTGCTTCGCCAATCTCGTCATCATAGTGTCTGACCAGATCTTCTTTAGAAAGACCTGTATGATGACACAATAACTTCTCGAGCACTTTCTTCTGCTGATATGCATTGTCTGCCAATAAATCCCGGATCTTCATAGGGTATGGTGCTGATAAATGGCTTATATATACAGAATATGCCGAGAAATACTACTGCATTAGTCCTATTGACAAATATCTTTCATGCAGTATACTACTAGGGTCCATAAAACCGGACGTATCATGACTACATCACACATCAACCAAGGTACAACCGAAAAAAGAAAACTGTCTCTTGTTGCAGTAGCTGCTATCATTTCCTGTGTTCTATGCATTATCGCATTATCACAGTATATTATGATAACAGCAGGCGGCACTCCCATTTATTCTTGGGAGTCAGTGAACACAGAGAGTGCGTATCTCGACATCATCCATTTATCGCTCTTCATGACGGGTCTCACAGCGATGCTGGAAATGTATAGGAGAGGTAAGCGAATGATGTTATTTCTCAGCGGTGTAGTAACATTTATTGCACTGGTATTGATTATCGCAAGAATGTCCATGGAGGGAATGTAACATGTTTTGGTTAAGAGTTTGATAAGCTGCCGGTAGATGTGCCCGCAGCTTTTTTTGATGCAGAGAAGTCCGCTTGCAATAGACGATCGGAGCGGTACAATTACTGAAAATGACATGCCAATGGAACGACATATTACATCACTTTGGGGAAAACTCTACCACGTAGAAGTAGGACTGACTGCTTTCTATCAGTCGGAAAGGAATGATATGCCTATCAAACTGGACACGGTAAGGATACCGAAAGACGAGGTAATATGCATTGTCCACTATAAGCCTTGCGAAGGGTATATAGAGTGCAAGCCGGTGAGCAGAAAATTCTATTATATCGAATCCCGCGTCTTTTATTTTAGAGCATCAGATTTTCTGTTGTATCTAGAGCTTGATGTGCTCACCCAACTCTCTGAAAAAGGCATCCTTGAAGATTGACCGGCAACGGAACGTGTATGACTGATAGGTTCTCTATCAGTCATTTTTTATTAGTTTTTTAGAATCGTATGATTATACATTATCTATGGGATTACGTTTATCTGATCTGACAAATATTCCTTCGAAGCCTGGAGTGTATCTTTTTTCTGATGCAGGCGGGAAGATTTTGTATATTGGAAAAGCAAAAAACCTGAAGAACAGACTTGCACAGTACTTTCAGAAATGATCAGTCCGGAAACAGGACATGCTGCAGAATGCGGTCAAAGTGGAATTTCATATCGTAACGACAGAAAGCGAGGCGCTCTTTCTGGAAGACAATCTCATCAAGAAGTATGTACCGCAGTATAATAGCTTACTGAAGGCAGACAACAGTTACGCATATATCAAGATCACCAATGAAGAGTACCCTCAGATGTTTCTGACGAGATTTCGTGCAAATGATGGATCTACCTATGTCGGACCAAAGAACAACACAAGATCACTCCGTGAATTGCTGCATTTTTTCCGTCAGCTGTTTCAGTTCAGAGGATGTAAAAAGGTACAATTTAATCAGTGACAGCTCTGTTCGGATTATTTCTTCGGTCTGTGTGAATGATGGTGTGTCTACGCAAAGATGAAGACGGTGGAGGAGAAGCTCAAGATCGTCGATGTGCAAAAGATCAAAAAGCATGGATGACTGGATATTAAGGAGATCGAACCGACCGTGCAGACAACCGGAGACAACAAATTTCTTATGGAAGCAAAAAGGATATGATTTGTGCCGAAGTATGATTATCCATGATCAAAACAGCAGTATAAAAGGATTACCGGATTGCTGGTGGATTTCTTTTCATGAAGAACAAAGACACTGAGCGACTACATCATGGAACGCATGGAAGATGCAGTGAAAAAGCAGCACTTCGAATACGCTGCACAGATCAGAGATATGTATGCAAAAGTTGATGTGCTGACCGAAAAGCAGCATGTGGTGCTCACAAAAGCCGTGACGTGAAATATCGTGGAGATAAAGATGATCGGAGAACGACGGGTGTGCTGTATGGTAAAGCTATTCGAAGGTAAGATCATCGATATCATCCGTTATAAACAGCATCAGAATGATGGTGATGTCTCATCGCTGGTGACAGCATTCAATCGTGAGGTGGCGGAATTTAAGCGAAATTATCGGAAGGAGGGAAAACTTTCGTCATGTGCTGATATCCTGGCATGTGATGATGCGATGGAAGATGGTGTAGCGCTGATCGGTATCGAGACAGACAAGCGTGTGCTCAACGAGGCGCTGTATGAGATCATTGCGTTGCTGGAGAGAAGCATCGATGCATATGTGCTGACGAGTGCATTTGAGACAGACAACCTCATGAATGAGCTGCTGAAGACGCTGCATACCAGATACGGCCGGAAGAAATTTCCGTATGCGATGGAATGTCTCGATATCTCGCACCTTTCCGGATGACGGGTGAGCGGAGGACTGAGTGCTATGAAAGAAGGTCTGCCCAATAAGAAATGATACAGGAGATATAAGATCAAAGGGAACATGAAGACTGATAGAAAAAAGAAGACAGTCGAATTGGTGGAGGAAGAGCAGGATATGCAGACATTTTCGCAGTCAGACGATTATTCATCGCTTGCTGAAGTCCTGACGAGAAGATTCAGCCTGGGTAAGAAATGCGAGGACAACTTCCTGCCGGATGTATTCATCATCGATGGCGGCAAAGGACAGCTGGGCATCCTGAAATCTCTCTATGAGTCATCAGAAAATTTCCGTGAAATCTACAGCCAGGTACAGTTCTGTTCTCTTGGAAAAGGTGAGGCAAGAGAGAGGAGCAGCAAGAATAAAGGGGCAAAGGAAAAAGTCTACCTTTTTGATGACAATTTCCGTATTATTGAGAAGGAGTTATGCTATGATGATGCAGACAGGCTCATGACGCAGCTGCGTGATGAAGCACATAGGTTTGCCAATGCATACAGAAAGAAGCAGATGAGTTCTGAGCGGGACCAGAGAGCGAAAATCAAAAAGAGAAAGGGAACAAACTTCAACAGCCTTCCTCAGTAGTCGCATTATTTCATTATACCAACTATCATGAAAGCAGAGATTATGGAGATCATGATGAACATCCCATACGGCCGTGTGACGACCTACGGACATGTCGCAGAGATCCTGGGGATGGACTATGGGATCAAAACATCCGGATGGATGGTCGGAAGAGTGCTTGGCGGCATGACACCGGAAGAGGAGATCCGTTATCCATGGCGGCGTGTGATCAACAGAGAAGGGTATCTGCCGACGATGAAGCTCGGCGCCAGAGGACTGAGACATAAGATCCGGCTCGAGAAAGAGAAAATACCGCTCATCAATGATCATGTCGATATGGAAGAATATGGACGGAGAAAAACATGGAAATAAAGATATTTTTATGCTATATAGTATAAGTTCAGCAATACAGATACCGGTTGGTACCTGTATTTTGTTTTTTGAAAACGCATTTTGTCTTGATTTTTTCTCTATTTAGGGTAAATGGCAGGCGCATTTATCTACTAACCCCACATCATCATGAGAATTCTTCTGAGAATCTTGGTAAGTGCACTGGCGATCGCTATTGCTGCGTACCTTGTGCCGGGAGTAACTATCGATAGCTATCGGACAGCAATTGTTGTGGCAGTTGTACTCGCTATTGTAAACGGTGTCATAGGAACAATATTGCGTCTGCTGACACTGCCGGTAAATATCATCACACTCGGACTGGTATCATTTATCATCACAGTACTGATGATCATGCTCGTAGACAGTCTCGTGGATGGCTTTGAAACAGGATGATTCCTCGCTACTGCAGTGTTTGCTATCGTGCTTGCACTGGTCAACATGGTATTTGGTGTGGATAAGGATTAGTTTTATATCCTAACCTCGTACAACATGGCAGACGATATTGTTGAACAGACCGATAAGAAAATCGCAGACGCAGAAGAAAAGTTTGAACATCGAAAAGATGCACAGCACAGAGCTGCTGAGGCTCAAAAAGAAGCAGACGATATCCTTATGAAAGAATCACCAACGGAGGACAAAGACAATAACAATGATAATGCCTCGATAGGACAAGCGATCCTCGGATAACGCAACCACTATTTATCATTAACCAACGACAATCATGAACGATATCGGAAACGATCTAAATAAGATGGGAAATAGAATTGAAGAAGGAGCAACAGAGTTGAAGCATGATGCCCAGGAAGGATGGCAGAAAGCTGAAAATAAAGCAGAAGAAGCTGTAGACGATGCAAAAGAAGAACTTGACGATGACGATGATGACGACGACGACGAATAAGACGATACACCATATACTGAAAACTCCTTCGGGAGTTTTTCTTTATAGCACAGCCGACATGAGTCAATAGATAAAGTCGAATCATTGATGAAACCACACCATAATAATGAAAGAATCGCTTCCATTGGAAACAAAAAACGGTATGCGGCTGGTGCACACGCAACCGTTTATTTCGTAACCGATAATGCCGATGAAAGCAGTAGTATACCATATGCCAAAAGATATGCGTGTGGATGAGGTAGATGATCCGCGCATAGAACAAGACAGTGATGCAATCATTCGTGTTACTTCTACAGCGATCTGCTGATCAGATCTGCATATCTATAATGGGATGTTTCCGCAGATAAGGAACATGGTGATGGGCCACGAGTTCATGTGAATTGTCGAAGAGACAGGAACATGAGTAACCAATCTCAAGAAAGGAGACAGAGTGATCGTACCATTTCCTATTGCGTGCTGACATTGCCGATTCTGTCAGCATCATAGTCCGGTAAGCTGTGAGAATTCCAATCCGGATATGTACTGACCGGAAGGAGATATGCTGGCACAGAAATGATGAGGAATCTTCTGATACACTGACCTGTACGGCGGGTATAATGGAGGACAGGCAGAATTTGTCAGGGTGCCGTATGCTGATGTCGGACCTCGTAAAGTACCGGAAGGACTAACCGATGAACAGGTGTTATTTTTGACAGACATCTTTCCGACATGATGGGCATGAGTTGACCGGTCACAGCTGAAAGGAGGAGAGACCGTGGCAGTGATAGGTGCCGGACCGGTATGAATCATGGCAATGAAAGCGGCTCGGATCAAATGAGCCGGCAGAGTGATCGGAGTTGATATCCTCGACTATCGTCTGGAAGTCGCTGCAAAGACTGCAAAAGCAGAAGTCATCAACGGAGAAAAGGAAGATCCGGTTGAAAAGATCAGAGAGATGACATGATGACGCGGTGCTGATGTGGTGATCGATGCGGTCGGTATGGAAGCAGATCGTACGATGCGGGAAAAGCTGAAAGCGACTATTAATTTTGAAAAAGGTTCGATCAATGCACTTGAGACCGCATTCCGTGCCGTGAGAAGAGGATGATTTGTATCGGTGCTCGGTGTGTACGGATACCGTTATGATAACTTCCCGCTGCACAGGATGTTTGATAAATGAATCAGGCTGCAGCTTGGGCAGTGCCCGGTGCATAATTATATCGATGAGCTTCTCCAGCTTGTCGCTGATAAGAAAGTGATCCTTGAAGATATCATCTCACATAGGCTGCCGCTTTCCGAAGCGCCAAGAGCATATCAGCTATTCAATGACAAAGAGGATAATTGTACGAAAGTAGTACTACAGCCTTGAACGTAACATCATAGATGATTATATTTTAGCAGTAACTATCATGCTCATGACTATCGAAACATACGAAAGAGAAACTATCGTTGAAGACGATGTCGAGGAACCAGAAACAGAGGTAGAGGAAACGGAAACAAAGACTACCACTACAGTAAAGACAGAAACGGAAACTACCCACCTGTAGAGGTTGTATATTAATCTAAAAAAACCATACTCATCCCCATGGCACATCGTGAAGGGAAACAATTGACGAACGTATACGCATCGTATCCGGTTACTACTGCATCACAAAAGCTGATGCAGGAATTTTCCGGACACATCGAACATATCATCAAAAATGATATTCTCCTCAAAGAGCTGACGCAAGCAAAACCGGAGATCACGATACCATCGCACTATCATATGACAATCGATTATGCGTGAAACATTGATGATATTGATGAGTATGTCGCGAAAATACAGAAGAAGATCTCAAATCGCCTGCAGCCTGGGGCATTCAATACGATAGATAAACGGATAAGCAAAGCTGATGATAGTACTGTCGTGTTTATCAAATCCGCGGGTGAACTTGCTGACATTTTAGAGCAGCCGCAAAATGATCACATCACCGCTGTAGAGATCAGTGCTGACAGACGATTTCGAGTGCGGCTTGTCTCCCATGGTGGGCGGGATCAGATACAGGATATATGGCACGCCATCACTCAGCATCATTGATCTGACGTTGTCGAGATAGACACATCAACGATACAAATCCGTGGAAAAATTGATGGACAAAAACAGCTGATACTGAAGATATAAAGAGGTAGAAAACTCCGAGGAAAACACTATTATCAGGGTATGGAACAAACACTCAAATCAGCTATAGACTCACACGATACCATACCCTATGCCATCCACCTCAAATGACTCACAGAGGACAATGTCAGGGCAATTTCTGCAGACCTGAACGAACCGGAGTGGATGCTGGAGCATAGACTGACCTCACTGAAGCTTTTCCTGGAAAAGCCGATGCCACATCGAGGACCGGATCTTTCTGGCCTCAATTTTGACGATCTTGTCTATTACGCCCGTGCAGAGAAAGGATTTCAGGGATACTCAAAGAACCGGGACGAAGTCGATCCGCAGATCAAAGCAAAATTTGAACGCTTATGAATCCCTGAGGCAGAGAAGAAATATCTTGCCGGAGCAGGAGGGCAGTATGATGCTGAGGTAGTCTATCACAATATCAAAGAGAAACGAGCAGAGAAGTGAGTGATCTTTGAAGACATGTCGAAGGCATTGCTGACTCATGAAGAGCTGGTGAAAAAATATTTCATGAAACTAGTTCCTGCAAAAGACCATAAATTTGCTGCACTGCACGGAGCCGTCCGGTCAGGCGGGACGTTCATTTATGTGCCGAAAGGAGTGAAAGTGACGGAACCGCTGCAGGCATACTTCCGTATGAATACGTACGCAGGCGGACAATTTGAACACACACTGATCATCATAGAAGACGATGCGTCAGGAGACTATATCGAATGATGCAGTGCACCGAAGTATGACAGCAAATCACTGCACGCAGGTCTTGTAGAGATCTATGTCGGAAAGAACAGTCACATGCGTTACTCGTCGGTCGAGAATCGGTCGCTGAATACGTACAATCTCAATACAAAACGCTCGATTGTTGACGATCACGGATACATGGAGCGGATTGGTGGAAACCTCGGTTCATGCACGACGATGCTCTACCCGTGTTCGATACTGAAAGGGAATTATGCAAAGGCAGACCATATCGGCGTGGCAGTAGCAAACGAATGACAAAATCAGGATACCGGAAGCAAGATCATACACTATGGAAAACATACATCATCGACGATCATCTCGAAATCCATCAGTAAAGACGGAGGCATTTCTACCTACCGCGGTATCGTTGACATCAAGCCGTCAGCAGAATGAGCTATCAACTCAACCGAGTGTGATGCACTCTTACTGGATGACCAATCAGTCAGTACAACTATCCCTCAGATCAATGTCGGCACGGACGATGCCACCATCGCACACGAAGCAAGCGCCGGTAGGGTAGATGAAACGCAGCTGTTCTATATGACAGCGCGCTGACTCGACGAAGAGAAGGCTATGGCGATGATCGTGAACGGATTTATTTCGCCGATCGTAAAAAAACTACCACTTGAGTACGCGGCAGAGCTGAATAGACTAGTGGAGATGGAAATGGAATGATCGGTATGATAAAAAACGCAGGATAAAAAAAAGTCCCTTACCATGTAAGGGACAATGCGTTCGCTCGTATGATACTACGAGATCATGTGTTCCAGGAGCCAATCGTAATAAGACAGCAATTCTTCTTTCACTTCTTTTGGGCAGTGTTGTGTTGTTTCGTGTACCATAACTATAGTATCCCATTTGTTTTTATGGGGATCCAATAGTACGGAATTACTGCAGAAAATCAATGATTTGTAAAATAGACAAAATTATGCAATACTAATGTAATTTGTGATCTATCGTTATGAGCTATAAAGACATCGCTACACAATTCCTCACTATGATTATTTCCTGACAGGTCCAGGAAGCTTTTGATCAACATACCGGTGAGCCATTTGTGCATCATAACCAGTATACAAAGCCTGGTAAACAGGCATTGATAGATGGAATGAAAGGGAATAATGACAACTTCCCCAATAAGACCCTTGCTATTGATATGATCATTGCAGAAGCAGATCGCCTGATGACTTATTCTCTTCTGAAGTTTACTCCTGAACATCTAGGTATCAGAGTAGTGCATATCCTCAGATTTGAGAACGATAAGATCGTAGAAATGCGGGATGTATGACAACAAGTAGAGGAGAGTTCTCCAAATAAATCGTAATCATTTATCTTACTTACATTATATAGCATCATGACAGCAATAACCGTATCAACAATCGTAAACGCTCCTGTATCACATGTATGGCATGAATGGACCGATCCGGTGCATATCACTCATCGGACATTTGCATCTGATGATCGGCATGCGCCTTCTGCAGAAAATGATCTTCGCGTCGGCGGTACATTTACTACAAGGATGGAAGCAAAAGATGGCAGCGTTGGGTTCGATTTTGGATGAACCTATACTAATGTGCTAGAGTACAAGCTGATCGAATATACGATGGATGACGGCAGAAAGGTACGTGTCACATTTGACGATCTTGGTGACAGTACAAAAGTAACTGAAACATTCGACGCAGAAGGTCAGAACTCAGAGGAGATGCAGAGAGCCGGACGGCAGGCGATCCTGGAAAACTTCAAGAAGCATGCTGAGGGAACGGTACAATAGGACATTTCCTCCTTATTGACTTCTTAGTGTAATAAAATACAATATTCTGTCGTTTTATTACTATGGAGAAAAAGATGCTTGAGTCACAGAGCACAGCATTGCTTACCGAACAGTATGGCCGTAACTATAATGTTTTTAAGGAACAGGCAGAGGAGATGATGAGTAGATTGTCTCTTTCTGAGCTTCACGTAAAGGAAGAGCTATATCAGTGGCTGGTTTGACAGCCATTCCAGCAAAGATCGTCTGACAGTGTGCTGTTACAGAAATGAGCATTTGTTGAGAACCTTCTTCGTAATGGCACTGCGGAGGAGAACGATGAATATTTTGCAGACTTGCAGCACCTCAGCTACAAAGAGCTTACAGAGAAAAAGGACTATCTTATACGGATACTGACAAAAGCGAATCCAGGCACATATAATAAGCATAAAAGTGATGCAAAGGAAACGCTACTCAAGATAGAAGCGTTCATGAAAAAGAAAACGCGTAATAATGAGTTGTATCCGCTCGATACAAGAAAGACAATATCAATGAAAGAGTTGTTGGATGAACTTTATGTGACATTTGATGATGGCGTACGCGTGCTCAAATATCCAATGTAGCGTGACAGGATGAGAATCCTGTTTTTTTATACGAAAAAAAGAGAAATAGAGTTTTCAGATGCTAGTTCTTGTTATTTATCTCCAAACCTCTTGTTCCTTGAGGATCTTCACGATCCTATTCCTCATCCCGATAACTCTGCCGGCCATCATGCCAAATACAGCTGCCATCGTGACCGCTAAGACAGCTGATCACTGGAAGAATTGCTCGATGAGTCGGTGTCTGCCGATCGAAAAAAGAATATACATGACAAGGATGATTGCTCCGGTGCGATCGATGCGAGAGATCACTTTTTCTTCGTCCTCATGCCGGGAGATATGAAACATGCGGTGCACAAGAAGTCAGATTCATAACCCGATGACAATAGCTGCAAGCTCGATCCGTCGTTTGATGGATCCGATAGCTATTTCATAGATGACAACTCCCAGCATCACGAGTGATATGATAGTAAACACGATCATCCTATTTCTGAGTTTCTTGTCTATATACTTCTTTGCCAGCTCCCTTTTTACCTGCAGCTTCTTTCTCATTGTTTATCTCGCAAAATAAATCTCTCACGAAGATAGTCAGAGTCTTACCAAAAAACAAGATACAATTCTTGTCACACTTCGCCATTGCACTCGTTCTATAATTGACTATAACGTCATTATATCTTTATATCTTTTTCATTCCTCCATGAACGAAGTTCACTCAACTACGAACACCATGATGAGAAATAATCTTATCGTAAGCGGGATATTTGCCGCTGTTATCATCATTGTTGTTGCTATCATCAGCGGCGGAAATAAGAACTCTCCGGTGACGAGCACAAATGTCGGTAACCAGCCATTTGTCTCAAACAGTATCGCTGTGAATGGCGAAGGAAAAGTCTATGCAACTCCGGACATTTTCATTTTCAATGTTTCAGTGAACCAGACTGCTTCAACAACCAGAGAAGCATTTCAGATGGCAAACACCAAGGTGTCTGAAATCAGAAAGGCGCTGAAGGATGCCGGTGTTGCTGACAAAGATGTGCAGACAACGAACATCTCTATGTATCCCCATTACGAGTATGACGGTAACAGATCGACCACGAACGGTTACGATGCAAATCAGCAGTTAACGGTGACTGTCAGAAAACTCGAGGATTCAGGTAAGGTGATGGATGCAGTGACGGCAGTAGAAGGAGCGCAGATCAATTCGACTCAGTATGATATTGATGATAAAGAGAAGATTTATGAAGAGGCAAGAAAACAGGCATATGAAAAAGCAAAACAGAAGGCATCTCAGCTTGCAGATCTTGCTGATGTAAGACTCGGTAAGGTATCATCTATCAGTGACGTCGTCATGAACTATACACCAGTGCCGATGTATGCAAACACCATGAAGGCAGAGATGGACGTTGCACAGGGTATGGGCGGGGCACCTGACTCACAGCTCGCACCAGGTCAGATGGTATTCACCCTTTCCGTGAACGTCATCTACAGCATCGAATAAGCTGCTAATTAATATTGCAATACATGTATAGATAGATAAGAAAAGAGAAGTACATCTTCTCTTTTTCTGCATATGAAAAGAAATTTCTCTCGTCATGCATTTACGCTCATAGAGATGCTGATAGTCATCGTGATCATAGGTATTTTAGCAGCTGCGCTGGTGCCAAGACTGCAGTCTATTCAGTGAAGAGCAAGAGATACGAAAAGGAAAGCAGATGCATTATCGATTTCCAATGCGCTGAGTATTTATAAGATAGACAATTCCATCTATCCGAATGCATGAAGTTTAACATGAAATAATCGGGTATATAGCTATCAAAACCCATTTAATATCGCTGGTTTGACAGGTATCATGTCGTCTATTCCTGAAGATCCCATAAATACTTCTGGATCTCCGCTCTTTACATGAGGCTATAGTTATATGTACGGGTGATTATATAAAAACTCACTTACCTATACGCTGTTCATGAGACTGGAAAATGAAACAGATGCTGATAGATGCTGAGTGAAAAACTATCAATACTATGTAATATCATATACTGCCACATGTACTGATGTGAATTGCAGCGGAGGAACGGATTGCGGAAAGTTATATATAAAAGCTGATCTCTGACCATAATTTCATGAAATACGAATCGCTTGATCAGCTCTTTGATGATACACATGAATCCTTTAAGCCTGCGGTGAAAAAGATCAGGCAGCTTTTTCTGCAGCATAAGGGAGTAAAAGAAATGCTCCAGCGGAACGCATTTGTCTATAAGCGGTGAAAATGAAACCGGGCATATATTAATGTGTACAAGAAAAAGCACGCCTTTTTTCTCGGATTTGGCCAATGAGCTGCTATGGTGAAACAAGAGCCGATGCTGCAGTATGCATTTGATGAGATCAAGACAGTAGTGGCGAAAGTAGAGCTGCAATCACTTGCAGACGTTGAGAGAAAATCACTTGCACAACTTATCGATCTGGCTATACATTATAGCATAAATCTAAAATGAGAAGAGACATAAATACGACAAGGGAAATGAAGCCGTTTTATCATTTATCCTTATATATCACATGGATTATACAGCAATATTGGTTGCCGCAGTCGTTTCATTTATCATCGGTGCTCTCTGGTATTCTCCGATGCTTTTTGGTAAGATGTATGGTAAGGCAGTGGGCCATCATGGAGATGGCAACAAAAACAGTATGGTGATGATGATGGTGCTTGAGTTCATCTTTGTCCTCGTGACTGTACGGGCACTTCGGCGGGTAATGAATCAACTGGGAGTTGCTACCATGGAAGGAGCACTGACTACAGCATTTATCTTGTGGATAGGCTTCATACTGATGAACGCATGGAGCAATCAGATGCGGGCTAACAGTAATACGACTGCTATGCGGATCAGCGCACTGTGCCGTCTGGTTATCATGCTTGCGTCTGCAGCAATTATCATCTCTCTATAATTATTTCATCACGAGCTGCATCAGAGAGGGGCAATCCCTCTTTTTTTATTGGTGATTTCCACGCAAGTTTCTTACTTTACTTATACGTCTGTTCATATGTCAGAACTCATACGCTGTCCACGGTGCCTGAAAGATGAAATATATATTCGTTATCATGATGAAGAACGGTGAGTGCCGATGCACGATGAAAGCAAACACTTCGAGTTTCTTCTCCTGGAAACGATGCAGGCATGACTCTCATGGCTTACGATACTGCGCCGCCGCGAAAACTACCGTAAGGCATTTGCGTCATTTGACCCAAAAAAGGTCGCAGCATTTGATGAAGCGATGATACAGAAGCTTATGCAGGATGAGTGAATCATACGTAATCAGGCAAAGATCCGCGCTGCAGTGAAGAATGCTCATGCCTTTCTTGCGGTGCAGAAAGAGTTTTGATCGTTCGACGGTTATATCCGGTCGTTTACCGACGGGAAAGTGATCGATAATAAAATCAAGGACATGACAGATTATAAGCCGACGAGACCATTATCCGATACGATTGCAAAAGATATGAAGAAGCGCTGATTCAGTTTTATGTGATCGACTACTGTCTATGCCCATCTTCAGGCCATCGGCGTCATCAATGATCATCTGGTAAGCTGCTTCAGATATAATGCTGTGAAATCTTTTTAACTATTGATATATATACATTATGGTATACCTCTTGTTTCTCCTTGGTTTTGTTTTATTGGTGAAAGGAGCAGATTGGCTCGTGGAAGGATCTTCATCACTTGCAAAAAGATTGCATATTTCTCCTATGATCATCGGTCTCACTCTGGTTGCATTTGGTACATCTGTTCCGGAACTTGTCGTGAACGTGCTTGCTGCGGTGCAGGGAGTAACTGATATCGCTGTCGGTAATATCATAGGAAGCAATATTGCAAATATCTTATTGATCCTGGGTGTCACATCAATCATCATGCCGTTAGTAATCAATCGCCAGACAAGAGTAGGGGATATACCATTAGCCTTATTGATAGTTATATGACTTGCACTGCTGACATACGATGGCACTTTGACGCGTATGGATGCGTGAGTATTGATTTTATTCTTTATCGTTTTTGTCTACTATATCCTCACTGCAGGCCATGTGGAGAATCACGAACCGACAAACATGCCAAAGCGAAAGATGGCAACATATATCTTCTTTGGTATACTTCTTCTCGTCGTTGGGTGAAAGCGGGTTGTCGATGGCGCGATTGCATTTGCACAATACGTCGGTCTTTCAGAAAGGATTATATGATTGACAGTAGTCGCGGTAGGAACGTCACTGCCTGAGCTAGTGACATCAGTTGTTGCGGCGCTGAAAGGAAATAATAATATAGCTATTGGTAATATTGTAGGATCAAATGTCTTGAATATCGTTGTTATCCTGGCAATTACGTGATTCATCGTGCCGCTCGAGCTGACTCAGCAGTGATGGTTTGATATCGTCATTTGTATCGGTGTCACCGTATTGCTGCTTATATCATTTATCATGGGAAAAAAGGAGGTGCTCCAAAGACGACAAGGAGGCATATTTGTGCTGTTATATGTTGCATATGTGCTGTATACCTTAGGCGTCTGGGCATAGTCTCATAATAATGCTAATGTCATAAGTCTTTCAGCCTACTAAATGATTGATTTTTACTGGGATTTCTGTATAGTGAAGCCAATCAACCTTTATTGATTCGGATGGCCCTCTCCAAAGGGCTTTTCTTTTTCTTTCAACATACTCTATGGCTATCAGAAATATCGCAATTATCGCTCACGTTGACCATGGGAAAACGACACTCGTTGACCAGCTTTTGAAGCAGTCAGGAACGCTTAAGATGATCGAGGGGCAGGATCTCGTCATGGACAGCAACGACCAGGAACGTGAAAGAGGCATCACCATCTATGCAAAGAATACTGCTGTCAAATACAATGGTGACACGATCAATATCATCGACACCCCGGGCCATGCTGACTTTGGTAGTGAAGTGGAGCGCGTACTGCGTATGGTGGACTGTGTGCTGCTTGTGGTAGATGCATATGAAGGACCGATGCCGCAGACGAAGTTCGTACTGAAAAAATCGCTTGAACTCGGCCTGAAGCCGATTGTCATCCTCAACAAGATTGATAAACCGACGGCAAGACCACAGGAAGTGATCAATATGCTGTTCGATCTCTTTATCCTGCTGGGTGCAACCGATGAGCAGGCAGAGTTTCCAGTCGTCTACGCGAGTGCAAAAAACGGTTTTGCGATGAAGCACCTTGATGACGAGCAGAAAGACCTGACACCGGTCTTTGATGCGATTCTCGAACATGTACCGGAAGCACCAAATGATTCGTCAAAACCATTCCGTATGCAGATAGCAAATCTTGCGTATGATGACTTTCTTGGAAGACTTGGTATCGGCCGTGTCTATGAAGGGACGGCAAAAGCTGGTCAGCAGGTGACGATCATCGGAAATGATGGTGTCAAAAGAACAGGAAAGATCTCAAAGATATTTACGACTCTCGGACTTGCAAGAATCGATGCAACAGAAGCAAAATGCGGTGATATCATCACCATCGCAGGGATACCAACCATTTTCGTAGGTGAAACAATCGGAGTAGGCGATGTTGAACCGATGCCAGGCATCACGATCGATGAACCGACACTGCGTATGGAGTTTCTCGTCAATGACAGTCCATTCGCCGGGAAGGAGGGGAAATATATGACAACCAGAAACCTTGCAGAAAGACTCGAAAAGGAGCTTGAGACCAATGTCGGGCTGAAAGTGGAGAATGAAGACGGACGCTTCATCGTCTCAGGGAGAGGAGAGCTGCATCTGTCAGTGCTTATAGAGACCATGAGAAGAGAAGGACGGGAACTCCAGGTATGACCGCCGCAGGTCATCTTCAAGATGGAAGGCGGAAAGAAGCTTGAGCCGATTGAGCAGCTTATCATCAATGTCGAAGACCATCTTGCCGGTTCGATCATCGAAATGATCGCAAACAGGAAAGGAATGATGCAGTCGATGCAGTCTGAAAACGGCTTAACAACGATAGAATTTGATGTGCCGACAAGAGGACTTCTTGGATTGAGAGGAGAGTTTATCCTGATCACGAGAGGAGAAGGTATCATGTATTCGTCATTTAGTCATTACGACGAGTATAGAGGTGAGATCGCAAAACGTGAAGTGGGATCGATGATCTCCGGAAATACCGGAGGAGTCATGAACTACAGTATCTATAAACTACAGGACAGAGGACCGATCTTTGTAGATCCTGCCCAGCAGATCTATGAAGGGATGATCGTCGGTGAGCACCTGAAAGGAGGTGATCTTGTCGTGAACCTTACGGTGAACAAACAGCTGACAAACGTCCGTAACAGCGGTAACGATGAAGCAATGCGTCTTGATCCTATCGTGCATTTGACGCTTGAGGATGCACTTGGTTATATCTGACCTGATGAGCTGGTGGAAATTACGCCAAAAAACATCCGTATGAGAAAGAAATACCTGACCGATTCAGCAAGAGCATTAGCAAAGAAGAACGACAAGGATGCGCTTGCGAGGAGTGAACAGGAAAGCAAAGCGTAATATCTTATTCACGATATGAAAATGATATGACGATTTCATTTGTGTCTCCTGTATCCGATCGTGAATGTCTCTTTGGATGTAACGCTGAAATCGTCTAGATGTTTTTGTCTACTTTTTGCAGCGATGACAAAAAGTAGGGCCAAGCGGCGAGCGTAAAACATTAAAGATAGTTTTTATGTAATAGTATGAAACAATTATAAATGGCTTTTATGAGCCATTTTTTGATTATACAAAGACAAATATAATTTTTCTCTTGACTTTATGTCATCAAACTATACCCTGCGCTCGCCTTTTATATGTTAACCACCATAACCATGAAGAAGATACTTATCCCTGTAGTATTGCTTGGGGCAATTGTACTCGCTGGATGTACTATGAACGGCAATAGAGATGATAATGCAAACATGAGCGGAAATACGACTACTGTCGTGACAGGCACCAGTAATGAACCGACAAATGACGATAACACTCCTATGGACGACGCAGAGTTTGTCTCGTGGGCTATGACGAACAACGAAATTGAGCTGGATCTTATCAGATTGGCAAAGACTATGGCAACAGACAGTGAAGTGAAGGAATTGGCTATGGAACTTGAGATTGCACACGGAAGCGGAGGACAGAAACTGGCTGATTATGCTGAGATGAAGAATATCAATGTCGATGACGACGATGCAGACAATGCTAATCAAGAGATTGAGGACAATATAGAGAGCCTGAGAAACCAGGCAGTCGGTGCTGAATGGGATCAGAAACGGCTCGATCTCATGATCAATATGCATGAAGATGCTATCGCAAAGTATAAGGATGGGGGAGATGAAGCGGACGACCAGGCATTGAAGGACATGATAAGTACGATGATCCCTGAACTGCAATCACACCTGGATGAGCTCAGAACCATTGAAGATCGCCTTGATGGCTAATACTGGGGGAGGTGACGATGTCAGCGGAAGAAGTAGCTAACATCCAGTCATTTCTCGTAGTTTCCACTCTATAAAAAAAGCGCCGCAGAAGACGTATCATGATATATGATACGTTTTTTGCAATATGTCAATAGTTTTATTGTATGCTGATAGTCAGATCATGGCTCACTTTTGACAAATTGGGATATGACATCTATAATAAGTATGTTGCTCAAAAGAACCTATTTACCCATATAAACACATACAAAAGTTATGGAAACGCAGAACCTTCAATCGATGCTGAGAGAGTTCACTACTATCTCGCTTGATCAGCTTAACTCTTCTATGAGTTTTCTCGAACGTATTGAGGCAAAGTATCTCCTCAACCTCAAGCAGCTTGATAAGGTGCTCGAAGCACTGCAAGATAAGTTCTATGTCCTTACGATCAATGACGTGTGTATCTTCACATACGACAACATCTATATGGACACAAAAGATTATCTTTTCTACAAACAGCACGAGCAGGGAGAAAGCCAGAGACTGAAAGTAAGAACAAGACATTACGTTGATAGCGGAAATCTTGTATACTTTGAAATGAAGCTCAAAGAAGGGAAACTGCTCCGTAAGTTCCGTTATCCATGTGGTCTGGAAGGTCACGGTGAGATGACAAAAGATGCAGTAAGATTTTACTCATCACTTGCACAGTCACTCGGGCTTACGTATGCAAAGGAAACACTTTTCCCGTCTATCCAGACAAAGTGCAAGCGTATTACCCTCTGCTCAAAAGAAAGTGACGAAAGGATCACTATCGACTTTGATGTAGAGCTAAACGACCTCAGAGATGAGAAAGGAAACTGGATGAAACTCGGCAATGTCGTTATCATGGAAAGCAAATCAAGAACAGAAAACGGATACAGCAAGAAATTGATGAAAAAGATGAAAGTGAAGGAAGCAGGAGGGTGCAGCAAATACTGCCTTGGTATCTACTATTTTGGCAGAATGCAGTCTCATGACAAGTTCAAGGATACGATCAACTTCATCAACAAGAATCATATGAAGGAGACAAAGACTATCGAAAAAGTACAGCATAAGCTCTCGATTGTAAAAGAAGAAATTAGTGCGAGAGAAAGTGAAATAGCAAAGCAGATCAGAGAAAAGAATTTCTAATGAGCCATCATTGGTAGTGCATTGATGAAAAAAAGATCACCTTCGGGTGGTCTTTTCTGTATGTTTATGGTTTTATAGATCGTACTAGACATATAAGAGTGATCTTGCCCCTTTTTTCGAAGTGGTATAGTCTTCAAGTCCCAATTTCTTGATCCGTTTGCCGATCTGCTTTTTCTTTGGTGCCTCGATCTCAAGGAGCGGTTTGATCCCATCGTAAAAGTCGATATCAAACTTCATATCATCGATCATATAACTCAGTCTCATCTTTTCCTTATAGAAACATGGAAACATACCAAAACCGGTGATAAAATACTCACCTTGTTTCTGAGAAACGAGGTCAATTTCGTATTCTTTTCTTATCTTATAATGCTTGCTTTTGACCTTTTCCTTGAAACACAGCTGATGTGTTGTTCCATCGATTGTTCTGATTCTCAGTGAATACCCCCTTTCCTTGAGCGCTTTCTGGGGAAAATCATAGTACTGATCTGCTATTTTCCCGGCAAATACCTTTTCTGCCCCAAGCTCTTCAAGCTTCGGAATCAGCGTCAGCGGGTCTATATCAAGTATTTTGAGCTCTTTTTCTTTCATGATCTCTTGCAATATAAATGACTAAGGGTATGATACTCGACAAATGGTATTTGTCAATAGCTAAAAAACTGCATAATGACTGAGAAATATGAGCCAACGGGACCGGAAGAAGGTGAAGTCCATGTCAATATAGACCTGAAGTATCCATACACTGCTCGTGCATGGCATATCCTGACATCGAGGCATAAAAACATCTATACTTACGAGTACCATCATGATATGACTGTTGCGTTTCTCATAAAGATACTGCAATCAGGTGAATCAGAAAAAGCTGTAGAACAATCATGCAAAAAGATGCTTGGTGACAGTGATCTATGACAGAGAATATATGATAAATATATACAGGCAGACCAATGACTTACCATTACTCCATATAAAAAAAGAAAGAAGAAGAATGAGCCGCCGTTGTGGTTCATTAATAAGAAAAAGCAAATCAGCTATGATGCAATAGGAAGAGAATTAGTAAGAAATTTTATACGTCATAGTTATGACGCTGTATTCCCCCTGCATGATGATGCAAAAATATTCATTGAAGAACATCTGAGCTATTCACCATTACAGCTTAAAAGTCTTATAGAACATTATGTTGATGAGGATGACGATGAAGATGACGATGGTGAAGAGTTTGCCAGTGGAACTATCTGGAAACGTGAAAACGCAGAATACCGGCGTGGATATCTGCTTGCAACTATACTAGTCCGAAAAAGCACATCGGTGCAGGAACTGCGCAGTGCATTTGAAATATTGGATGATATAGGATTCTGCTTAAAAGCAGAACATGATGAATGGCAAGATAATAATACCATGCCCGAGTTTATTGAAGGATGAGAGTATGCTTTTGATGAACTCCTCTGGCTGATGGTATGCCAATCAGCATCGTTCTGTATGGAAGACATCTGCGGAACTATGGATACAATAGCAGATAATGCGGACAATGTGCACGACTATGAGCTCGTGGATTTCTTTACTGATGCGCTTGAGTTCACACACTCATCCGATGAGAACAACAGAGATAAAGCCTATCGTAACTTGAAAGAGACATATACGGACATTTGTCAGCAGATAGAAGATAGTATCAATGGTGATGCTGATAATGAAAGAGGAGATGACACAGGAGAAGAGTAGACTCCGTATTTTCTATTGTATCCGCTTATAACAACGCTACTATATCGTCCATGTGAGTTATTGGTATAACAGGTACGATCGGTGCCGGAAAAGGAACAGTGGTGGACTATCTCGTTAAATCGAGATGATTTGTGCATCTTTCAGCAAGGAGGTTCCTTGAGGAGGAGCTGCAGAAACAGAATAGGCCTATAGATAGAGACCAGATGTATGCTCTCTCAAATACACTCAGAGGGACATATGGCTCAGATTATATCATCCGTACACTCTACGAACAGGCACTGCAGCAGCACCAGCCTGTTGTCATAGAGTCTATCCGCGCAATCGGTGAGATAGATTTGCTGAGACAGAAAGGGAATTTCATCCTTATCGGAGTCGATGCGCCGCTCCATACCAGATTTGAAAGAATCCTTGAAAGGGGTGCATCAACCGACAAGATCTCTTTTGAAAAGTTTGTGATGCAGGAGAATGCGGAGATGGAGTCTACCGACCCAAGCCATCAGAATCTGAAAAAATGTATAGAGATGGCCGATTATGTGATCGTCAATGACGGTACGATGGAAGATCTCTATAAAAAGATAGAAGAGGTGCTCGAACAAGCCGGAATGTAATTTATTTGCTGCTAGAAACATACAGGATGGAAATCATCAATCTCGTACCATATATACAGGAGTGACTTTTTTTGCAGCACGATAAACTGCCATATGACCTGATCGTCCGGGAGAAAATCCCGCAGGACGCATCAGTGATGTATACTCATAAGGTGTTATCGGATCTATGATATGATTTTGGTGTATCATGACAGCTTTCTGCGCTCAGTACGACGTATCCACGTATACTGCTCGTGTCTGAAACGATAAATGCGCTGTATCTGCTCCCGCGGCTAAGCAGCCTTCCAGCAGAAGCACAGGTGACTGTGCTGCAGATTGGAGCAGGCATAGCAGGATACATGTCGAAGAGCTGACCGGATATGAGTGATATCACTGCAGTGATGCCATATGCACATGTGCAGGAGGTCTATGACAGAGTAACATTGCTCACTGCATTGTCGAAGGCAGGCAAGAATTACATCAGGATCCCTCGGGGAGAGACGCCTGCGGTCATGTTTGAAAAGGCTCCGGCTGCCGAAGGGGGCATTGCTGATCTGAAAGATCATGGATTTGAAGGCGGGGCAGGAACAATCATCGCGCCGGGAGGAACACTGATACAGGCTATCCATGCGCTCCAGCAGCTGCAAAATGATGGGAAGTTCTTCGATCTGTTCGCACTGCTTGATTATGATTTTACTATAGCAAAATCGCTGAAGGAGAGTATCATTAAGACAGAAAATATCATCCTCTTGCTTGATCAGCAGAGAAGAACCATCTACGAATCGGTTATCAAGGCAAAACTCCGGGATGCCGGTCTCGTCGACACCACCATCCATTTCGTCTATCCGAACACCGATACGATCAATACGATCCTGCCGGAGTACCTTCGGGAACAGGCAAACCGGGATGGTGAAGGAATAGCAGAAAAGCTTAACTCTCTCAATTAACACTCGTATGCAGAAACGCTGAATGACTCTTATAGAGATTATCATCGCGCTGTTCGTCTTCGCGGTAGGTATTTTAGCCGTCGTCAGAGTCATCACGACCAATATCGCCGTGATTGATACGATGAAGGTGAAAATCCAGTCACAGTCGCTTGCAAAAGAATGAATCGATCTTATTTTCAATATCCGTGACACGAACCTTGCAAGAGGAGTAGACCGGAACTGCGCATTTCTCAACCCAGCAGCTGTCAGTAGCATCCAGAATAAGATCCCATATAATGGTCCGATCTGCGGCGACACATTTGCTGATGGGAAGAAATTTCAGGTGTCGCTTGATAACGGAGGAAAAATATTTGCTGCGACCACCACTACCAGCAGTGATTTCATGCATACGTTTGCACTCAATCAGCTGAAACAGTTCACCGGCACCGCTCACTACACCGGTTCAGTATATCTGCATACGAGTGCAGGAGGAACAGGCTCATACTTTGCAAGATATATAAGCTTCTCGGTAGTGACACAGTCAGGAACTGCGCTCGATCCGACAAGACTACTGAAGGTCACCTCACATGTGCTCTATCAGAAATGATCGATCAAAGGCGAGACCACGCTGGAAAGTTTTATCTGAGCTATCAAGAAATAGATGATGAAGAAAAAAGCTTTCACGTTGATAGAGGTCCTCATCGCGATCATCATCGCAGCAGTATTGTTCACACTTGTCTTCAGGGCATATGTAAACATCACGCAGATTTCTGCAAGACTGGAAAACGAAAAGAAGCTCAATGCAGAGATAACATTTCTTACGGAAACCGTCCAAAACATCGCTGATATCTACCAGATCGACTATAACGCATACGGCAGCACGCTCAATGCATCCAATTGACGGACAGATACTCTTTATCTGACAGGAAATGGCGCAACAGGAACCAAGCTTGTCTTCTCGGGGCCAAATCTTCTCCGGATCACCAACAATACCACTACTGAACTCATTTCTACCGGTATTGCAAACCTGTACGAATGATCATTTAGGGTTATTCCATTTACCCAGCTGCCAACGGACGGGTTCCTTGATATCCAGCATCCGGGATTCCGGCTCGTCGCCGGCCTCCGCTCTGCAAGATACAAACAGTCTGACCGGGTTCGGGATGTGAGTGCGTCGATGCAGCAGTTCTATAACCTGCAGAGGGTTGAGAGATAAGCTTATATTGACTTCATAATACGATTGGATACAATTTTCTGATAAACTATAAAAGTTATGAGTCCGAAGATACAAAAAGTACTCGCTGCAGCAGGCTTTACTGCTGAATCAAATGAAGATTGCCAAAAGCTAAAAGGCAAAAGCATTGAAGTGAAAGATAGTGAGGGGAGTAAACAAAGTATACTAATAACCTCTGCTTCGTTTCACCGAAATAATCTAGTGATCAGTGCATTCAGCTGCCCATCATTTTATCACCCAGGCTTGGTTGGAGTCCAGATAGAAGGTAATGGAAAAGTCATAATGCACACAACCCAGAAAATCGGTAACGTTGGCGGCCTGAGCTTTGACGCGACTGAAGTAAAGGACAGCAATCCTTTCAAGATCACCGACTAGAAGTAAACTCATTGTATTCCATACTTCCCATATTGGGAAGTTTTTTCTTGCTTCTTGTAAAATTAAGATAGATCGTTATAAGTAAGATGCATTTATTTTGTATACAAAAACATGCAAAAAGGATATTGGTGAATTGGATTATTAGGACTTATTATAGGTGCTTCGTCGATGGTTGTGGTATACGCCAGCGGCGTTGCACATCCAGGGTCGGCACTTCCGCAGACGGCAACTGTATCACTGCAGGACCGGCGGAACAACCGAAAATGAGAATGATCAACCGGACCAAAGCCGGGTGAGACTTTTGACTATAGTCAGTTTGAAAAACTGTACTCTCTTCTCAAAGACCAATATTACGATCAAGAAAAACTTGCAACCGGAGCGATGCTTGACGGAGCGCTGAAATGATTTGTCGCAGCGCTTGGTGACCCGTACACCGCGTTTCTCGACATGCAGCAAAATACTGATTTCACCGAAGAGCTGAAAGGTCAGCAGGACTTTGAAGGTATCGGTGCTGCCATCCTCAAAAAAGAAGAGGCAATAGAGATCCAGGAGGTCTACAAAGGGACACCTTCATTTGAGGCAGGTCTTCGCCCGCTTGACCTTATCGCAGAGATCAATGATGAATCAACTGCTGAGATGACGACAGAAGATGCAGTAGCAAAGATCCGCGGTCCGGAAAATACCTCCGTAGACCTGACGATCGTCCGTCCTTCAGAACAGAATCCTGAAAGCAGGATATTCACTGTGACGATCACGAGAAAGAAAGTAAGCATCCCATCAGTGAGCAGCGACATCCTGACAATGGGTACGAGAAAGATCGGTTACATCAACATATCGATCATCGGACAGGAAACAGAAAACGCCATGAAGAGGGCAGTGACGGAGATCAAGCAGGAAGGAGTGGACGGCATCATCCTTGATCTCAGAGGTAACGGAGGAGGATTCCTGGATATCGGCGTGGAGGTTGCATCACACTTCATCCCGGAAGGACAGACTGTCGTGACGACAAAGTACCGCGTGCCGCAGTACGATGAGATATACAGATCGAAAGGATACGGCGACTTTGAGAATACACCGACTGTTGTATTGGTTGATGGGCTCACTGCATCAGCAGGAGAGATCATAGCTGCAGCGCTTCGTGAAGTGAAATGAGCAATAATCGTCGGAAGCAAGACGTTTGGTAAATGATCTATCCAGACGATCGAAGAGTTTGGTTCAGGATCTGCAATCAAATATACGATCGGAAAGTGGTACACGCCGAAAGACGTGAACGTTGACGAGATCGGATTGACACCTGATGTAGAGATCGACATCGATATCGAAGCATACAGAGCTGATAAATCAGATAACCAATTGGAAAGAGCGAAAGAAGAGGTGATAAAATTAATGAGATAAGACCGAAGTGATCACCTCTCTTGGCATATATAAAAACCTTTAACAATATGTTAAAGGTTTTTGCTTGTAATAGAAAATAGCATCTCTATAGTAATGTTCTTAGTCATTCATTCTCTTTTTTTATGACTACTACGTACAAAAAATCTTTTACACTTATAGAGATGCTGATAGTGATTGTCATTATCGGTATTTTGGCCGCTGCCTTGGTCCCGAGATTGAGATCGGTGCAGGAGAGGGCGAGAGATACGAAAAGGGAAACTGATATGAACCAGATTTATACAGCGTTAACGATGTATTATGATGATCATGGATATCTCCCTATAACGACCGCATACGGAGAAAGCAACGGAGGAGGATGGGACATGAGTTCCGTCGGATGATTTCTTACGTTTCTGGTGACTGCAGGTATCATGACTACCGTGCCGGTAGATCCCATCAATTCATATACCGGTTCAGCTCCTGCAGCAGCATGAAGATATGCATATTGGTATTACTGTTACTATGGTACACCTCCCGTAGGAATGCGCCTAGGATATGCAAAAGAACACGATCAATCGGTGAATAATAAAACTTCTACCGGAGGTACAAGAGACGGATATATGACAAACTGTCAGTAAACAAAAAACATCTTCATGACGAAGATGTTTTTTATAACGAAGAAACGTTTGTTAGTCTCTCATGTCGTGGTTAGAGAAACCAAGCCGGAGAGCTGCAGCCGCGATGATGACATGAAGGACAATATCGGCAGCGTTGTGTGCGATGTATCCAAGGAGAGGACCATCTACATCAAAGAATCCGATGATCGCTACGAGGCCGTACACGATACCGAAGATCTGGAAGTATCTCTTTGATGCCAGTCCGCTTATCATTCCGCAGATCAGTGCAGCAGCACCCGAAGCGAGGTGGATGATATTATGGATATCGTTAACGTGGAAGATACCAAAGAGGTGATTATCAGGTGTGGCAGCGGGAACAAAACCAAGTGCACCGATGACAAGAAATACGATTCAGAATACAATTGCTCGAGTCTTAAGATTCATGTGTATACGGTGAAAAGATAAAAGATGCTTGCACGCCCGCACTGTAGCCCGAATAGCAGAAATTGCAAGACTTTTTCGCTGTATTATCAATATCTGATATTTAATGGATTTACTTTTCATAGCTAAAAACATATACTCAGTGTAACAATTTATTACTAGCAAGGCGAAAGAGCAATGACTGTCATAACTGAAGATACCACTACACCTCTCGCTGGTGATCCGCTTCTTCCTTCACAGGATGGTGTTTTGCCGGAATCAAATCCTGACCATCCCGTGATGATAAAGATAGTCGATGAGCAATGAGATATGATTACCTCTTTTCCTGCAAAGAAAATCGGGAGTATCGTGGAGAATGGTGAAGACGCATGAGTCGAGATCCCTGTTTCATGTCAGGCAGGAGCATGCTTCACGTGTGCGGCAAGAGTAAAGAAAGGCATGGAGGATATTGATATCGGTAAGATCTCTGTGCCGCTGATCGATACCGATGAGGATCAGGTCCTTTGTTGTATTGCCGGCGTGAAAGATGAATGTTTTACTGACGGACAGCAGCATGAGATTATCTTAGAGAAGTATATGTAAACTTGTATTCTTCGTTCATATTCCATATAAGAACATCATGTTTCATGATACGAAAAAATCATTTACCCTGATAGAGATGCTGATAGTGATCGTTATTATCGGTATTTTGGCGGCGGCTCTCGTACCAAGATTAGTTTCAGTACAAGGAAGAGCAAGAGACACCAAACGTAAGACTGATCTAAATCAGCTTAGTACAGCTATACAGATCAGACATGCAGATACATCAAATTATCCGGCGACTGTTTGATGGTTCAATACAGGAAATAGTGCATATGTGGATCTTACAGGTTATATGACTGCTATTCCCTATGATCCGAGCGGAAATGCAGAAGGACCATACACTTATCAATACTGGAGAAAAGATTATGATATTGTCGGTGTTTGATATACTTCATGCACCAATGTGAATAATATAAATAAGTATGTTTTTCTAGCAAGATTGGAGAATGTATCAGATAGTAATTGGTCTGGCGTAGCAATAGATAGTCTGGATACATGTATGCGTAATAGCTGGGGAATGTCATATAAGGCCGGGAACTAGATCAATACTTAGCCTAGTATTATATGCCGGTTTGTTCAGCCTCATGAAGAATTAATCTGACTTATAATCTGATATTTCGCTTGCATTGGCACACTAAATCAGTATACAGAAAACCACACACGCTGTGGGTTTTTTTTAATGGGGAATCGTCTAATGGTAGGACTCCGGACTTTGACTCCGTCTATCTAGGTTCGAATCCTAGTTCCCCAGTGCAGATACATATATTGCGGGGTAGAGCAGAGGTAGCTCGCCAGGCTCATAACCTGGAGGTCGGTGGTTCGATTCCCCCCTCCGCAACCATAAAATAATTGAAAATTCGTAAAATTACAAATCACAAATAATAGATACGGTCGGGGATAGCTTAGTTGGTAGAGCGACAGACTCTGAATCTGTAGGTCCTAGGTTCGACCCCTAGTCCCCGAGATTGTACCCGCCAGGGTGATGGAACTGGTAGACATGCTGCGCTTAGAACGCAGTGCTTCGTGCGTGCAGGTTCAAGTCCTGTCCCTGGTACCAAGCATAGTTAAGATGAAAAATTATCTGATAAAAATGAAAACTACTCTTGTATAGGGTATTTTTTTTATCAATGAAACCCCAAAGTTACGTTGTTCTCGTTGAAATAAAGATTTGTTTTTCTATACATAAGGAATGTTCGTACAAAACAAAAAATCATTTACGTTGATAGAGATGCTTATCGTGATCGTCATTATTGGCATACTTGCTGCTGCGCTTATACCAAGACTGCAGTCGATTCAGTGAAGAGCCAGAGACACGAAAAGGAAAGCAGATCTAGCGACTATCCGTAACGGACTGGAAGTGTACTATAGTGATAATTGACTGTATCCAAGATCATACGTACGAAACCAGTATCACTTCAGTACAAATAATCTTCCATTGCGGATGACAGGTTTAGAAAACATCGTGACTTCATTGCCGGTGGATCCAATCAACAATTATCAATGATTGAATTCAGATCCCAACATATTATGAGATAAAGTCAATGCACCAAACCAATATGCATACTCATATTATTACTACTGACCGGTTTCTAACGTGGCTTCATACAATGGTGTAGGTGTCTATATGCTGTATACCGTCCTGGAGAACGATAAAGACCCGGAGAGATGTGAACTGAAGCAGTATAAGACCCCATCTCCTAGTGGTTTCCGGAGCTGGTGCGCATTGCCGACCAATTTCCCCAATGTCTACTTAGCAGGATTTCATGTATTTAATGGAAGTTAGATTATGAAAACACTTGCAATTATAGGCAACATCCCTATAAATGCACCTACGTGACAAGCACACTCGCTATGCGACAACATTCCGGGGTAGCTCAGTGGTAGAGCAGTTGGCTGTTAACCAATTGGCCGTCGGTTCGAACCCGACCCCCGGAGGATGAAATTAATTGCTATTTATTGACTCAAATTACATAGTACATGCCTATTAAAAAGTCAGCTGCTAAGGCCGACAGAAGATCAAAGAAGCTTAAAGTCGTAAACCTTCAGCATAAGACTGCTATGAAGAATGCTATTAAGACGCTCAAAAAAGCAGCTATCAAGGGTGAAGGAGACAAAGCAGCTCTTTTGACTACTGCATACAAGCTTATCGACAAGGCAGCGAAGAACAATATCGTTCATCCAAACAATGCTGCAAGAAAAAAATCAAGACTGACAAAAATGATCAACAAAGCAGGGAAGTAGTATTTCCCTCTTACGTGCCGGTTTAGCTCAGTGGTAGAGCAACTGCCTTGTAAGCAGTGGGTCGCAGGTTCAAGTCCAGCAACCGGCTCCATACTTTATGGGAGAAGTAATACACATACTATACAGTTATATAATAGCCTTATGGAGTCGTAGTTCAGCTGGCTAGAACGCCCGCCTGTCACGCGGGAGGTCGCGGGTTCGAGCCCCGTCGATTCCGCCATGGTCTCATCGTCTAATGGTTAGGACAGCGGATTTTCAATCCGTCAATCGGGGTTCAATTCCCCGTGGGACCGCCATGCACATGGTACAATGGCATTGCAACAGAACACCTTATGGATAATAATGTATTGATGGGCAATTAGCTCAATTGGCGAGAGCATCTGCCTTACAAGCAGGGGGTTACTGGTTCGAGTCCAGTATTGCCCACCATCTATACAACAACTAGCAAACGGGCCTATAGCTCAGTTGGTTAGAGCAAGCGACTCATAATCGCTGGGTCATTGGTTCAAGTCCAATTAGGCCCACCATAAAAAATTATTGATTCTCTGCGAGAATTGATTATAAAAGAATCATGCGGATGTAACTCAATTGGCTAGAGTCACTGCCTTCCAAGCAGTTGGTTGCGAGTTCGAGTCTCGTCGTCCGCTCCAAAAACGATCGCTTTCGGGTGGTCTTTTTTTGTTAGTCGAAAAATATATGGCATCTGATGCCTGAATATCTATTATGAGCGATACTTTAATTTGTAGTTATGCACAATGACGCACCACCACGAACACGAAATCCCTCTCAAAAAACGTAAACGTACATTTAATATCGTCCTTGGAAACTGTCTTGTCGCAGCGGTCACTAATGCATTCGTGTGGTTCGCGATTGTCTTTTGGGCGTATCTCAATACGAACTCAGTTATTGCGACAGGATTCATTGGAGGTATCTTTGCGGTGCTCAATACGATATCGGCATTTGTTTTTGGATCGATAGTCGATCACAATACGAAGAAAAATGTGATGATCTATTCGAGTATCGGGTCGCTGATCTGCTACATCATCGCAGCAGTGATTTATTTTCTGTCACCGCAAGAAGCGTTTACTCATGTAGATTCATGGCTCCTTTGGGCATTTGCGATCATGGTCATGGTCGGTTCGATCATAGGATCGCTCCGTTACATAGCACTCTCAACCACAGTGCCTATGCTTTTCCCACTCGAGGAGCATGCGAAAGCAAATGGAAAGATCGGTACGATGAACGGTGTATCATTTGCATTGACCTCAGTGGCGAGTTGATTGGCGATATGATTTTTGGGTATGGGATGGGCAATCATCATTGCTATTGGAGTAACAGCGCTCGTGCTCCTGCATATGCTTTTTGTCCGTCTTCCGGAAACGGCTCCGGTTAACTCGCAGCCGCAGGAAGACGCTGCTCCTGCGCCAAAAAATATCGACATAAAAGGGACGGTCAAAATAGTGAAAGCTATACCGGGACTTGTTGGTCTCATTCTCTTCACGACATTCAATAACTTTCTTGGAGGAGTGTTCATGTCGCTGATGGATGCGTACGGGCTCTCACTGATGTCAGTACAGATGCGGGGAATACTGTTCGGATTTATCAGTCTTGGTTTTATCGGAGGCGGGATGTTCATCGCGAAGTACTGACTCGGCAAATCACCGGTCAGGACGATGTTTCTCATCAACATCATCACGCGGACGTCATGTATCTTCTTCACCGTCCAGGCGTCTATTATCCTGTTAGCCCTCGGAATGCTCGTCCGGATGACGCTTTTCCCGTTTGTGGAGGCTGCTGAAAATACGATCATGCAGAAGGTGGTGCCGTATGAAAGGCTCGGAAGAGTGATCGGGTTTGCGCATAGCATCGAAGGTGCTGCATCACCTATTACCGCATTTCTTATCTGACCCCTCGCGCAACTCATCTTCATCCCGTTCATGACCACCTGAAGGGGAGTGGAGCTTATCGGAAGCCGGTTTGGGACAGGAATGAATCGCGGTATTTCACTCGTCTTCATCACCGCAGGTATCATCGGACTTATCGTCACGATATTTGCGATGCATTCGAGGTCATATAAACTTCTCTACAAGAGATATGAAGAAGGTGCGCAAGCCTAATTAAAAATCTTCTCCGGTCTGGTTTACATCGAACACGAAAAGTCACATCGATCTTCGCATATCTACCACACGTTTTCTATCATCAAAAATACCGAGCACATCAAATTTTCCTTTGATGTGTTTTTCGTACATGATTTTCTTGAGTTCGTTGTCAGGCGTGAACGTGTTTGCTTTCCTCATGATGAGTTTATGGTACTGCACACCATGCGTCACGAGCCATTCTTTCGTCTTCTTTTCCACCGCATCACTTCTGCCGGAAAGGATGATAATATAATAGTTTTTCGCCAGATTATTGAGCACATCAATGGTACTTTGAATAGGTTCATCCTGGTCACAGAGGTCAAAGAACCTCTTCCGGTCTTTCTTTGCATCCTTTACACAGTAGAGCCTATGATGCACATCAGCTAGTGTCCCATCGAGATCAAAGATGAATGCTTGTTGCATATGAGTGATGTTATTCGTAAATGATATTCTTGTCGTACACATGCTCGTTATTTTAATGGCATTTACAAGAGTTTTATACAAAAAAAAACCTGTGAACAAATCACAGGTTTGCTGTTTTCAGCTTAATGATCTTACATTTTTCCAATACAACCAATATGGTGTATATCAGATCGTACTCCCACCATTTGTGGGCAAAGTTTGCCGCAGAGGGTGATTGGTGGTGATTATTGTGCTTATCTTCCCCGAAGAACAATATGTTCATGAAGATAGCGAAGAGCATGTTCCCGATATTGCGGGACAGGTCATTGGTGTGATAATTCCTATACCCGGTTGTATGACCGTACCAATTGACTATCAGACCGTGGAACGGTCCCATCACAAATGACATGATCATGCAAAGGATAACCACGATCCACTCCGCACCCTGTACGTGATCCACCTTGATGGCAAGTACCAGGAAGAGAGCAATGTAAATTGCTGCCCAAATAAGCCGCGAAACCCAGACGTGCGCAATCCTGTCGAATGCCTCCCACCGGGGGACGTTTTTCTTGTACTTGTCCGGTATCGGCATGATGAAGTACTCACGCGTCAGCGCGATAATATGGAAACGGAAGCATATGCGCCGTACCAATCTTACCAGCCAGCTATTTCCCTGTAAAATGACGACTTTCGGATACCCATCATTTTCTTCAGCAGGCACGAGCCAGACATCCTTACCGTACATGAAATTGTACACGGCTCCTGTCCGGATCATCATATCGATGGCATTATTGTCGATATTCGGGCTGTGCGGATCGTATTTCGTATCCACAAATGCATGGTGTATCCGATGCATCACCCCATAGACATATGCGCTGAGATATGACGTTCCCTGGAAGATCCAGGATAATACATAGGCTACCTTCACCATACCCGGCGACATCGTATAGACCTGATGTGCTGCATACCGATGGAAGAAGCCGCTCTGAAAGAGTAGTCCGCACCATATAAATGCAGTGAGTTTAACGTACCAGTAGGCATTGTATATGAACAAGCCCCAGATCAGGAGATACAGGGCAGTCTTCACCCCCCACCAGAATTTTTGTTGATTGTCCATAATATATCTTTTTTGTTTGGAATGTCATTATAGGGAAGTGGGAGGGGATTTCTAGGGGTGGATTTATAACAATGATGTCTTTTGTTATGCTCGCAAATACTTAGTATAGCAGTATATATTAAATTTGACCTACAGCAAATATGCAAATAACGATACATAAAAAACCTATCCGCACACTCCGTATCAGAGTCCTTCCGGATACCTCTGTCATCGTCTCAGTACCAAAACATCTCTCTGACAAATATATCCACGATTTCATCGAAAGTAAGAAAGACCGGATACTAAAAGCTCAGAAACGCATCGACAAAGCAAGAAAAGCTATTGAGGTGAAAGATAATGAAATCCTGTTACATGCGATTCCTTATCTGTTTACATTAGACCCGACAGTCAAAAACAATATCCTTATAAATCATGAAGAATTCACTATAACAAGCTGAGTAGATCTTATGAAACCTGCTAAACAGCAGCTTTGGTATAAAGCATATGCAAAGACCTATCTGCAGAGTAAACTTGATGAATTAGCTCTGAAGCATGGCTTCTCATATGAGAGACTTTTCGTGAGAGACCAGAAAACGAAACGGGGGACATGTTCGTCCCAGAAGAATATCTGACTCAATCGGAAACTCATTAAGATGCCGGAAGATATTATAGACTACGTTATCTGCCACGAACTGGCTCATCTGAAAGAGATGAATCATTCAAAGAGATTCTGGGCAGTTGTAGAATCAATATATCCAAATTACAAAGATGCAGAGAAACGGATGAAGAAATATGGAATGAGTTTACAGTAGCGTTTACTTAGCATAAACTAACTATGAGACAGAAACCAATCAGTCACGACGAATATCTTATGTATATTGAGGAGCCGCAGCATTCATTGATGCAGAAACTTCGTGCGACGATAAAGTCTGCATGTCCGGAAGCCGAGGAAGTGATTAGCTATGGGATGCCGGCATTCAAGTACAAAGGTAGACCGTTGGTTGGATATGCTGTTGCAAAAGAGCGGTGTTCACTCTATCCACGGACAAACTCTATCACTGTGCGTCTTGAACATGAACTGGAGAAGTTTAGCCCATCAAAAGGAACCATCCGTTTTACTCCTGAGAAACCATTGCCAGCGACACTTATCAAAAAGATCGTAAAGATCAGGATGGAGGAGACGGTAGAGAAAAACGGCAAAAAGAAAACTCGTGACTCAAAAATGTTACCTCATCATTATAGCTAATGCGACACACTTATATCTTAGAATGTGCAGACGGTTCTCTGTATACTGGTATCACTACTGATCTGGAGAGAAGACTTTTTGAACATAACAACGATCCGAAATGAGCAAAGTATACTAAGACAAAAAGGCCAGTACAGTTAGTATGGTCTACCACATACGATAGTAGGTCAGAAGCTAGTAAAAAAGAATGGCGTATTAAACAGATGTCAAAAAATGAAAAATTGACTATTATAGCACAAACAATTATTTAAACTAATACAATAATCTACCGAAATAGGAAGCTAATATACATATAATATAAAAAAGGATTCTTAAAATATATGTATAATATTATTTAGTATTGTTTCTTATCAATGATTAAACATTTTACAGAAGAAGAAATATCACATATTTGTAATCTTATTAAAAAATGAGAAACTCTTCCTATTAAATATAAAGAGATTCTTTTTGGAAAAGAAATAGAAAAAAAGGAGTATGAGTTAAAGTATTGATGTAAAAAAAGAGAAGAAGATATAATTGCAAACACTATGGCTGCTCCTCTTCAAAAAGTAAAGACTTTTCACTCAGATGGGATTATAGATCATCAAGAACTAGTCAGAAATAGTAAAACAAAAAAAATCTTTTTATGATGGTATAATAAGTTGATATTTGGAGATAATTTACAAGTACTTAAAACTCTTTTGACAGATACACTCTTGCGTAAACAAATACAAGAACAAGGGGGTATTAAATTAATTTATATAGATCCACCATTCGCAACTAAGCAAGATTTTCAGCCTGGCAAATGAGAAAAAGCATATAGTGATAAGATTGCTTGAGCTGAGTTTATAGAGTTTCTTAGGGAAAGGCTTATACTTATGAGAGAATTACTAGCTGATGATGGCAGTATATATGTACACCTTGATCCTAAAAAATCACATTATTTAAAGTTAGTACTAGACGAGGTTTTTGGAGAAAGTAATTTCAGAAATGAAATAATATGGAACTATAAGAGACGAACAGGATCTTCTGATTCGTTTCAAAAAATGCATGATACTATATTCCGATATACTAAATCATCAAAACGGACATATAATGCAATGTGGCAACCGTTTTCAGAGAAAACATCTGTAGCTAAATATAAAAGAATATTAATGGATTGACGTGCGGTTCAAGATAAAAGTCAGCTTATGGAAAGAAAAAACGAAAATTGAGTTGCTATGAATGATGTCTGGGACATTTCATATTTACACCCTGTAGCAATTGAAAGAACAAATTATCCTACACAAAAACCTGAAGCTTTGCTTGAAAGAATTCTCAAAGCTAGCTCAAATGAATGAGATATCATTATGGATGCATTTTTGGGATCTGGGACGACTGTTACTGTTGCGGAAAAACTATGAAGAAAGTGGATAGGAATAGATTGTGGTAAATTAGCAATATATACTGTTCAAAACAGACTAATGAATTTATATAGTGATATTTGAAATAAATGAAAAAAAGTTAAACCAGCACCATTTGCAGTATATAATGCGTGATTGTATGATTATAAGATTCTTGCTAATTTAGACTGGCCAACATATATTTGGTTCGTATTATCATTATTTCAATGTAAGAAGGAATATCATGAAATTGAGTGAGTGCCATTTGATGGTTTTTTATGATTAGATCATGTCCAAATATTTGATTATAACCATGGTAGAGAGTGAATTAGTCTTGATAAATGATATTTAGAGAATATTGAAATAAAGATTGGTAAACAGTTAACCAAGAGGGTATTTATCATCGCGCCTGCCTCAAGAGTAGATTTCTTTGATACTTCAGTTACTATCTGAACGACAGAGTATCATATACTTAGAGTTCCATATTCAATCATTAACGAGCTAGCCAATAATGATAATCGAGAAAAAATTCAACAACCTAAAAGCGAAGATGATGTGAATAATACTGTGAATGCTGTGTGATTTGACTTTATGCAAGCTCCAAAAGTTGAAGTAACATATATTAGGAATAAAAATGATTATATGATTTTAATTGACACATTTATTTCTAAAGCAATATTGAAAAAATATATTAAATACGACAATTATGAAACTTTATCAATGGTTATTATTGATTACAATTATAATGGTCAATATGTTAGTTTTGAAGAAGTGTTGTTCGCAGATTCAATAAAGAAAAATAATTATCATATATCGATTAATGCGAATAAACTAAAAGATCAATGTATGATTATATATATTGATATATTTGGTAATGAAAAAAGAGAAATTATTTCAATTAATAATTTTAAATAATAGATATCTCCACATGCAGTTCAGAATTTTAGAACAAGATCTTGTATTACAAGTGTCGCCATCGTATGATATTAATAAACTTAATTTAAATAAGTATGAGTGATTCTTAGATAAGCTTTGTGGTACTCGCGAATACCAAAAAGAAGCTATTAAACAAACACTTATATATCTTATTTGATGAAGATATAGCTCTTTGAATGATTTAGCTAAAGAAAATTTTTATAATAGTGAGACTCTTAAGGAAAAGTACGAAACATGGGAAAAGTACAATAAACGCTTACAATTAAAAGAAAAAATGAGCTGTAGCATAGATTTAGCAACGGGTACGTGAAAGTCTTATGTAATGTATGCAATAGCACAAATAATGTTATGCGAATGATATATAGATAAGGTGTTGCTTTTATGTCCATCAATAACTATTGAAGAAGCATTAACTAAGAAATTTAAATCTCTTTCAAGTGATGCAGATTTGAAATCTTTATTAGGATCGATAGATGCTAGTTTTAAAAACCCAAGAATCATTCAAGCTGTTGAAACTATTCAAGACGGAGATATATGTATTGAAAATATTCATTCAACTTATAAAAACACAAAATCAGCAATATGAGATAGTATGTTGTGATGAGGTCAAAGAGTTTTAATTCTTAATGATGAAGCCCATCATATTTATTCATCACCACTTAAAGCAGATAAAGACTTAAAAAAGCGACATGATTTTTTGGTAGATGAAGATTTTAATTTTAAGTATATAGTATGATTTACTGGTACTGCATATATAGGAAATGATTACTTTGCAGATGTAATATATAGATATTCTTTAACAGAAGGAATTGAACAAAAATTTATTAAATCAGTGAATTATATCAAGAACATTGAAGGAAAAATTGATGATATAAAGAGAATGGAGATAATTTTTCAAAATCATTACGAATTTCAACAAAAATATTTTAAAATAAAACCCATTACTATCGTTATTTCGAAAGACATTGAACATTGTGAAAAAGATAGACTATCTCTTATTCATTACTTAGTGAAAACACTGAAAGTTTCTCAAGAAGATGCAGAAAAAAAAGTTTTAATTGTTACTTCTCATAAAAATCACAAAAGTAATTTAGATATATTAAAACATGTTAACGAAAAACACAACCCAGTAGAATGGATATGTAGTGTTGCAATGTTAAGTGAAGGCCGAGATGTGCCAAATGTTTTTCAAATTGTACCTTCAGAAGAAAAAGCATTTAACTCAAAACTTTTAATAGCTCAGGTTATTGGAAGATGATTGAGAATACCCGAAGAGTATAAAGGAGAGGATGTGTCTGTTATTGTAATGAATCATAAAAAATTTAGCGCATCCATAGATCATTTGGTGGATGAACTACTAGAAAAAGAAGAAAAAATATATACATATCCAGTCTCACAGAAAAAAGAATATATATTTCCACTCTATAATATAGTATACGATACGACTCAATATGAAGAGGAAAAAGAAAATCTACTTCCAATGAGCTATGAAAGAGCAAAAAAAGAATGATTTAATCTCCCATCATCACTAGATGAGGACGAAATATCAATCACTCTTGGTGTTCGAGGAAATACTGAAGAGACCATTAAAAAGTATACTGTACATGAAGAAATATTGGCTATTGAAGATGTTACACTTAAGATCCACAATATCTTTCAATCTTGGGATATAGAACAGTGAACTGACTACGCTGATAAGTATGACTTTGATACTATAAAAGCTATTATAATTAAATCATTAAAGAAGGCATGAATTGATCACATTACAAAAATTATTGAGACTAGATTATTGAAATCTTTTGGGACCTTTAAAAGATTTGGCACAAAAAATGTGAGGTATAAAAATGACCCAGTAGATATTAATAAAATAGAGGTATGAAATACAAAAAAAACAGGTGTCAATATTTCTACTATTAAAAAATGAAGCGCTCAAGTCTTCTATGATGAATTCTCTTTTAAATATAGTGATATTACAGATATAGATCTGTTAAAATTTTTAAAAGATGAGGTACCACCAAAATGTCTGATCGAAATTAAAAACTCATATTTATTTAAAACTCCATTTAATATTTTAATTACATGAAGTGCGCCAGAAAAACAATTTGTGGATATGCTGTTAAATGAAAAATATTCTTCCATTATTGACTGATTTATTAAATCTAAAGACAGATGATTATATGAATTTGAATATCGTCGAACAAAATGAGCTCATATGAAAACAGAGAATTTTAACCCAGACTTCTTTATTAGGTCTTGAAATAAGATATTAGTAATAGAGATTAAAGGAAAAGAAGCTGAGAAATCTACATCAATGACGTATATTAAAAATAAAGCAAAGTACTTTCAAGCAACTGAACATTTTACTAAACTAAATGCTTTGTTGCAAACGAAAGGTATTAATCAAGAATACTATTTTCATTTTTGTGCACCAAATGATTATCGTACTTTATTAGAATATTTAAAAAGAGGAAATATTAAACAATATATATCGAATCTTGAACATGCATTTACAAAGAATGAGTGAGAAGAAATAATTTATTTGCAAGACAAAGATGTAAAAGCATTAGAACAATTTGATAGTAGAGAGTTTATTGATGATTTTTGATCATCACGAAATAAGCTTGAGGAAAATTCACAACTATTCTTACTTACTGCAGAAAGTAATTACCAAATGAATTTATTAAACAAAAAAAACGATTTTTTATCATGACATTTAGCTAAAACGTTTGAACTAGAGATTAAAACAAAGTTTTTTAGTGATATGAGAGAGCAAGAAGATATACGTGCTAAAATAATAGCTGATGAAGAAAATAGAAAATGAAAAGATAGAAATGAAAAGCTTATTAAGTTTTTTCAATACACTAGTGATTTGCTTGATCTTGGAGCAATGGAAGTCGCCTTGAAGTACAATAGCTATGTCAAAGAATTTATTGAATGAAAGAATTCATTAACATATAGAATGATCACAGAATACATTGGAGTAATAAGATCTGAGTATAGAAATAAAAGCCAGCATTGAGATGAATTAACAACTCAGTCAAAATTTGAAAATTTAAGGAATCTATTGCTCATTAAAGAAGCATTATTAAAGCAAATTATAGAATTTTAAAAAACTCTTGCAATCCTCCAAAAAAACAATATAGAACGTATGTTCTATTTCTTTTGATATAGGCACAGCGCTAAAGCAGAATACGGAACCGAAAGCGGAAAAGTGACCTGAGAAGCCGATTGTGAACGATTTTACACTCTTATCTGAAGAACCATGCACGATATCTATGACAAGTTCCAGCAGAGACTGATGAAACTCAAAGAGTACTATTTTAAGCACTATAGCATCCCTTCATATAGCATGCTTATGGATATGTTTTGACTTGCGTCAAAAAGCGGGATCCATCTGTTCATGAAGGGATTAGAAAAGGAAGGATATGTCATGAAACTCGGTGACGAGTTTGTTGCTACGGAGAAGTTAGGAGCACTGCCGCTGTACCAGTATGTCCAGGCAGGTATGCCGACATCAGCGACCGATGAGGTGCAGGCAGAGATCAATATCCAAGGATTTCTCGTCAGAAAACCTCAGACCACGTTCCTCGTGAAAGTAAAAGGGGATAGTATGAAAGATGCGGGGATTATGGATGAAGATGTGGTTATTGTTGATCAGGCGATCAAGAACCCATCGGAAGGGGATATCGTCGTAGCACTCGTTGATGGCAATGACACCTTTACCGTAAAGTACTTCCAGAAAGATGCGAACGGTAAGAAATACTTGCAGCCAGCAAACGATGAGTTTGAACCGATCTATCCAAGGCACAATATGGAGATAGTAGGAAAAGTGGTAGGCACATTTAGAAGATATTTCTAAAAAAGTCAGTAGTGTAATTATCGCATATATAAGCCATTCTTAAAAACAAGAATTGGCTTTTTTTGTATTTCGACTTGATTTTTTCGTCACAAAGGGTACATGGCGGGCGTTCCAGGTATACAGAAGCGTTTTTATATTATTAACTGAACACTCATGAAAAGATTGCTTGTAAGTATAAGTCTCCTGATAGGAGCAGGAATTTTAGCTGGATGTACAGCGTCGACTGACATCAATGGTAACGCAGACTTACAGACCAATCTGGATGCCAATAATACTACTATTGGTACGATGACAGATGCTCAGGGAAGAGTCATGTATAGAGGTGAGATAGAGAACGATATGCAGAATGGTAGCGGTACATCATACGATGCGAGCGGAAATGTGATCTATGTCGGTATGCGGAATGATGGTGAAGCAGAAGGTGAGGGAAAACTCTACTATGCGGTAAACGGCAAGGTGGCATATGAAGGTAACCGGGAAGACGGTCAGCCGGAAGGTGAAGGAACACGGTTTTATACCAACGGACAGATCGCATTTGAGGGGACATTTGACAACGGTAATCCTGCGAAACAAGGTATACTATACGACACAGAAGGGAATGTTATTTTTCAGGGATCGTTCGGAGGAGCAGTGGATATGAGCAAGCAGGTTATAGCATCAGGATCTAATACCGGAGAATATCGGATGGAGAAGACCGATGGATTTATCGATGACGCAGGAAAACTCCATACATCGCTGCTGTTTCATGCTGACGCCGAAGCGAAAGGACAAGAGGCTGCTGATAGCGCAGTAAGTGATACCGACGCATCAGTCAATGGTGCAGCGTCAGCAACATCAAGCACGACACAAATGATTCATATCGGAGGTGATCACAACGACGATCGGATCATCAATCTTGATAGCGATACGCAAAGCGACATAGACGCAGATGCAAACGCTGATACCAGCAGTACTATCGACAGTGCAGACGATACAGCAGATGTAGGTGCTGCAGGAAACGGATCTGCATGAGCAGAAGGGACAACGACCACAAGACTCAATGTAAAAGGTCTGTTAGAGTAAGGATGTAAGGAAACATACTATATTTACCTAGTAACCAGCACTATCATGAAAAGAGTACTATTAGCCGGAGCACTTATCGTAAGTGCGGGTGTCCTTGCATGATGTACCGTAAATCAGAAAGGCACTCTCAATACGACATGATCAATGCTTTCAGGAACCACGACACTTTCCGGAGCAGTATCAAGCGGTAACGGACAGTTTGTGAATGAAAGCGGATCAGTTGTTTACAGCGGAAACTTTATGGCAAATCTGCAGGAGGGATTTGGTATGTCATTTGATGACGCAGGTCAGCTCATCTATAGCGGTATGCGAGATGATGGAAGAGCAGATGGACCTGGTATCTTATACTATGCAGATGGTAAACTTGCATATGTAGGTATGTTCGATGACTGACGTCCTGATGGATATGGTACATGGTACTACAACAACGGACAGATTGCGTTCCAAGGATTCTTTGATGATGGACGTCCGGAAGGAACAGGACAGCTTCTCGATATGAGCGGAGCCGTGATCCGGTCAGGGACATTCAAGGAGCATAGATTTGATCGGGATAAGGTAAGTGACAAGAAGAGATTTAAGACATCTAGCTGATTTATCAATAACTCAGGATTTGTTTATCCGGCAGCGCTTTTCCGGGGAAGAGACTTCCGTGAAAGATTTGATGGCGATGATAGAAATAGAGGAAGCGGTAACGACAGAAATGACGACAACCGTGACAGCGACGATAACAATAATGACACCAATAACGACAGATTTGAAGACAGAGAGAACGACTTCAGTAATATAGACATCCGCGGAAGAGGAAGATTTGTTGACGGACCGGATAGGAACAGAGGAGGAGGTAACGATAAGCCAGACGACCGGAAAGACGACAAGGATAACAGCGGCAGATGAAATGGCAACAATGGACGTGGTAACGACTAGTGTCTTTTAGAGAAGCGCACAGAAAAACTCCGATACATCGGAGTTTTTCTTATAGTCCTGCATGCCATTTCGGCGGAAAGAAATAGGTGATCTTGTCGCTGTGCTCATGAAATTTCTGTTTGATTCTTGTGTTGCCGAGGTTGAGCGAAGGCATCTTCGCTCTGAGATATTTGTCGGTTTCACAAAAGCAATTCTGCAGGTCGATGAGTGTTGGAGCCCTGTTTCCGAGCGGCTGAAAGTCAGTGTAACCGTACTGCTGTTGCAGTTCAGTGAAGTGATCATGGATCCATCTGATGCAATCTTCGTATGTGTGTCAGTCTCTATCACTGAAACATTTTTCGATTCACCTTTTTGCACCGATCCCAGCTACGACAAATGAGTTCTCATCAAAATTGATCACGTCCGAGTAATTGCAGTCGATAGCATATTGATAAGCAAGAAATGGTCCGATCAAGGGACACGATGCGAAGATGGTAAACACCTCCTGAAGTGACTGCGCAGCACTGATCTGCTGCAGTTTTCAGCCGCGTATCAGTTCACGGTCAACCATATGAAGCCATTTTTCGTGCTTATATTGATAGGCATCATACTCGCCATGTGAACCGGTCATGATGTACGCACCGTTGAATAGTGTATCGGTCTTCTTTCTGGTTGTCAGCAGTGCAGAGAGCTTTATCGGATCAAAACGCTGTATCGTTATATCGCCACACTCACGCTGCAGGAACTCTCGTGTAGGGACGGTATTGAAGATCTTGAAGATGACAATCCTGAGAAGGATGTCGAGAGGTTCACCGGAGAGCGAAGCGTTATATATGACATGTTTGATAAGGTACTGGCTGACTCTATCCAGCACCCTGTAGACGTTCGTGAACTTATGTGCAAGGAAAATCGGATCGTCCGTATATGGTGCGGGATCGCCGTGATACCTGTGCCGAAAAATGCTCATACGTTCCTGCAGAAAGTAGAAGTACCGCTGCAGCGCTTCATCTCTTGGTGTGAGCATTATCCGATCTTATCAATTTCTACTGTTTCTTTCGTGATCGTATAGACCTTTGCCTTCTTGAGTATCAGGAAGATACCCATATTGATCGCGCTGACGATATAGAGTGTGAGTCTCAAGAGCGGTGAGAGAACGAGGAACATCAGCAGGATAACGGATACTCTGAAGCCTGGCTTTTCGTAGAGGTCTTTGATCTGGTCGATGAATACCTGACAGACTTTCTGATTTACGTCCCTCTGATTAGCAATAGTTTCATCTATCAGCTGCTGTCTGTATGTCTGGATGATACCGCCGAAGCTGGTCGTATCGTATCATGAGAGTGAATCATTGATCTGGGCATCAACACCGGATCTGACTGCTTCTTCATCGATCATGCCGCTGCTCATCAGCATATTGCCGAGGATGCCTCTCTGTCGTGTCTGGATCTGATCGTACCCGACATTAAATTTTTCCTGACTATAGTTGATCACCGCATTTGATGCTCTGTAGATATCATCGCAGGTGAGGTTGAACTGCTGGTTTCTGCCCATGAATGCGGTGATGAAGCTTAGCGTGAAGAAAATAGAAAAAAGCGCGCCTCACGACTGGAAGAACTCTGTCATCCTGAATTTTCTGCGGTTGCAGAGCACATCTTCCAGGGAATAGACAACTGATCCGATCGCAGCGTGCCAAAGGAGTGCGCTTATGCCAAGCCGTATATTTTTCGTGAATGCGGTGATCAGGAGCGCTACGATAGCAGTGTAGATCCGGACAAAGACACCATTTTTATGGATGGTCTCACGCCACGAAAGCGTCATATAGTGCATGAAGATATAGAGGAGTGCCGTAGCAAACATCCATCCTCACCGCATCGGAGAAGCATATCCGTGGATGATTCATCGGATATAGAGAAGAATTCCTATGATGATAACGATTATCTTTTTCATGGTTAGCATGGTGATAATGACAAAAGAGACGGACAATTAGCTGATATGCTGTCTTTGCTCTATCACCTCTTTCTCCCGTTTCTCCAATTCATTGGAAATGAGATTACCGCTTTTCGGTGCGCTGTTTGCAGCAGGCGTCGACATGACGGAAGAGACATTTTTACTTAGTTCCTGCGTGCCTGTTTTCCGAAACTCACTGAGTGTACCGATAAGGGCTGGTTTTGCGTTTGCTGTCATGATGAAAGAAAGAAAGTAAAGAGTATCTATGGACCGGCATCATAAAGTCGTGCCGAGTATGATGGATACAGGTTGATGTGAGAATATGAGTATGTATAACGTTTCAGCTCATTTCTATCCGGATCTTGTCTGTTTTCCAGCTGAGTAAAGAGATCAAAATGATCTATTCCGTTGACGCTTTTTCTCGCTACGTTACCGTACGCATACATATAGTATCCATCTATCCGTGCTCATGATGTGTATGTGCCGACGGTATTCTGCACCGCGTTGTTACGGGGATCTTTTGGCAGAGACGTCACTATGGTATTGAGTCCTGATATCCGCATCGCTGCGTTATTGTCATACACATAACAGACGCTGCCGTTCGGCGGATTCGCGCACGTTCATAACGCATTTGCCGCGGTAGGATACATGCCATTGTCTGCTAAATATATGTTGACTCACTGGACTATTGCATGCAGATCTGCCTTACGTTTCGTATCTCTTGCTCTCGACTGCACGCTTTGCAGCCTTGGTACAAGCGCAGCCGCAAGTATCCCTATGATCACGATGACAATCAGCATCTCGATAAGCGTAAATGTCTTCTTTGCATCCATAGTTATTTAACAATAAGAGCTAAGAGTTACTGGTTCATTCACATCGTCGCCGCCTCATCGGGTTGCATCAGGTCCCGCTGAATAAAACGTATCTTGCGTGGTGCAATTGCCATTTTCTCATTGATTTTCATCCATTAGGTATGGACTTCATCGGGGATCACGAGTTATACCTTTGATATCTATAGAAGCGTTTATACTGATGCCATTCAATACTCATACCCGATTTACATAGCATTGGTGTGATGTTGCAATGTTTCTGAGGGATCATGATGGACATGCACATCTGCTGCAGTTGCCTATTGATGATCATCATTGCCATGACATAGCCATAAGTGTCTTTTGACTGATATCCTGAGCAAAGGTGATCGCTCTCGTAATCTGTTTCATATCTACGCTGAGTCTTGTCATCTGTGCTCTTTCTTGCACTCACTTTATCTTCGGAACCAATGCTGCCGCCAAAATCCCGATAATCACTATGACAATAAGCATCTCAATCAGGGTAAAAGCACTCTTTTTCATGCATACAGACGACGAAATAAATATTATGCAACGACGATCATCCTATCAGTGGTAAAAAGGAACACCTTCACTTTTCCGCTGATGCCGTATTTCTGTTTCATCACAAACAGTGCGTTTTTCGCGTCAGCGATTCATTTGGTGTTGGGAAGTATCACGCCGGATTTATTGCTGCCGTCAATCATGTAAAATCCGTACTGCTTCACGGAAGTGGTTGGTATCTTTCCGATATTGGTTTCTTCAAAAAGTGAGGTGACGATATCTATCGTGATCAGTCCAATATTTTTGAGCTCGTCTTCAGCAAATCATTTATAGAGTTTTTCAACGACGCTGTCGAGCTGTTTGTCGGTATGTAAGACGCCCTGGGAAGTCAGCAAATCTCCCTTCTTATTGAAGACCGATAAGAAAATTCCCTTGGTGTCATCAAGTTTATATCTGGTTGTCAGTGTCTTTTTTATTTGTTCGAGCATGTATGGAAATAGTTTGGCAAAAAAGTATAATCGTCAAACAAGATTTACCTATCAAGTTACCTATGTCCAAGTTATCATTTCGCGTGCTAAAAACAAGATGAAATGCAAGAGTCGGCGAGATCGAGCTCAATGGTGTGAAGCTTACAACGCCAGTTTTCATGCCAGTCGGAACCAAATGAACCGTCAAAGGCATCATCCTGGATATGCTCCGCGATCCTCACTATATGGGCACCAAACTGCCGCCGATCAATCTGATCCTTGCCAATACATTTCACCTGTACCTGCGTCCGGGTGCGGAACTCATCCAAGAGGCAGGCAGCATCCATACGTTCGAAAACCGGAACCAGCTGATCCTGACCGATTCAGGAGGTTTTCAGGCGTTTTCACTTGGCCAGGCAGGCAGAGAGAGCAAAGGGATCAAGAGCTCGAAGTCGAGCAAGCCGATGTCAAAGATCACGGCAGATGGTGTCAAATTTCGCAGCATCCATGATGGTTCACAGCATTTCTTCTCACCGGAAGGATGTGTGGACATCCAAATGAAACTCGGATCGGATATCATGATGATGCTCGATGTCTGTTCACCGATGGGTATCACTGAGAAGAAATTTCACCAGCAGATGAATCTCACCCATAAACGGGCGAAAATGCAGTACGAGTACTTTCAGACCAAATACGATGAAGCAAGAGGTGTGCTGTTTCCGATCGTCCAGGGAGGTCTCTACGAGGCGTTCCGTCAAGAGTCGATCGATGCACTGACGCCGTATGCGACTGATGGTATTGCTGTCGGAGGAGTGAGTGTCGGAGAATCACACGACGATGTCGCACGTATCGTCTCATTTGTCGGTCCGAAACTGCCGCCTGCAGTGCCTCACTACCTCATGGGAGTCGGTACGGAAGAAATGATCCGTCATGCCATCGACAACGGCTTTGATATGTTTGACTGTGTCATCCCGACGAGACTTGGCCGTCATGGTGTTGCGATGACCAAAAACGGTAACATAAAACTTTCTAACGCACAGTACCGCAACGATCATACACCGCTTGATCCGGAAAGCGACTGCATCACCTCACGCAACTATACCAAAGCATACCTGCATCATCTCGTCAGAGAAAATGAGATGCTGGCAGGAACATTACTATCACTGCACAATATCCGGTATCTGCACAATCTGGTGGAGAGTATCAAGAAAGAGATTTTAGAGAGTTAACCATCAGCGTGTGCCATTGGAACAATATGGAAAAAATAACGCTGCATTTACAAAAAAATATTTCGAAAGACGAGATAGTAATCTAGATCAGTAAATGACCAAAAGAAAAAAACATTTCTATAACATAACCAATACCAGCGACCTGCTTATCACCCCAGGCGACGATTTTGCTATTGGGCACAAATGAAAACGGAAAGAAACGTTTGGTTACAACAAAGTCGTTCTCGAACTTGCATGCGGGAAAGGAGAGTATACGGTGTGACTGGCACAGCATTTTCCTGATACGTTATTCATCGGCGTTGATATCAAATGAGATAGGTTTTCACGCGGCATCCAGAAAGCGCAGGAACAGTGACTTACAAATATCAGATTTATCCGTGGGATCATCCAGCATCTCGAAAGATGGTTTGGTGAGCATGAGATCGATGAGATATGGATCGTGCACCCGGATCCAAGACCGAGAGGAAGTGACGAATGACGCCGCTTGACCAGCCCGAGATTTCTGAAGATGTATGAAGTTATGCTGGTGCCGGGAGCAAAAGTGAGACTAAAAACCGACGATCAGCCATTATTTTCTTATTCACTGGAATCATTCGAATGAGAATGACGGAATTGCCTGGCAGAAACAACAGACCTGCATAGCTCGCCGCTGCTGGAAGATCACTATGAGATAATGACCGATTATGAGAAGATGGCTTTGGACAAAGGAAAAACGATATGTTATGGGGTGCGGAAGAAAACACAATAAAACATATAATAACGAGAAAAGAGCGGACATGCCGCTCTTTTTTGTTGTGGTGTAATGCAGTGTCTTACGTAAATGCATGTCCAATTTTTAAGAACTGCTCGACACGTTCCATATCCCAGTGATTTCTCTCAGGGTTGTTCTTGTGATCGGTATACATAAGCTGTGTCTCGCTGTCAGCCCACACTGGTGTTTCACCGGCGACATCCTTGATCTTGTTCAGGATATCACTGAGATTTGAGGGGCCAAGTGATCCCGCATAGCCTTGCTTACAGTTCTTGTATGGAGGTAGTACCTCTGTAAGTTCCTTTCCTATTCCCGCAGAGTCATCATAGAAGATACTCATCCTTGCAGGGTCGATGACGAGGAACTCGTCAAGAAATCGCTTAGAATACATGCTGTAAGGAAAGATCAACTCTTTGTTCGCAAAACAAGGATGAGCGATAGACTCGACCATTTGCCTTGCCTTGCCGCTATACGATGCTGGGAATATGTCACCCCTGGTGAAATAGGTGTAGTAATTGAACTGTACACGAGAGAAATGGTCCCAGATATGTCGTAAGTCTGGCCATATGCTGACTTGTTTTTTCAAGAGGTCAATCATCCAGCCTCGGCAGATATGTGCCGAGAGTTTTAGTGTGTCACTGTGCTGACACAATTTCATGATATACGTCAGACTCGGATAACGGGGGAGCCGTCCCATCTCATCTCGGGAAAGCAATATGCCGATCTCCATTTTTGGGTATTTTTCGGCAAGTTCCAGTACTTTGTCAATTGGTACGGTATCGTCGATACCGCTGATGGTTATGTGTTGTAAATCCATAGGTTTGTGTTTTTTTGTAGAGATATCATAGCTATATAGCAAATCAAGTCAATATCTATATAACTATTCGCTATAATTGGGGATAAAAGGAAGATATGAAGCATTGCAAGATGAGGCTTTTTTGGTATTTGCTCTCGTGGAGAATATAATAAGTATGTTAGATTATTTATTCACGAAACGACCGTAACACGTATGTTAATCAATATTGCAGGACTGACATGGGGATATCCCAAACAAACGCCGCTTTTTGACAATTTCCATTTTGAACTGGAGAAGGGCGACTTTTGCTTCCTGATGTGACCATCGGGAGCGGGTAAGACTACCTTGATTAAGATTCTCACAAGACAGATAGAGACTGGTCGCAAGATGGTATTTTACAAGGATGAAGACCTTTCCAGATTCAGCGACCAGGAAGTGCAGCACTACAGAAGAAAAGTAGGTATCATTTTTCAGGACTATAAACTGATACCGGATAAGAGCGTGGAGGAAAATGTCCTGTTTCCGTTAGAAATGCATCATGTTGACCATGAGATAGCGAAGCAGAAGCTTGAAAGTGTGCTGGAGCGTGTACATATGTTACATAAGAGACACGAGAAGGCAGATACATTGAGCGGAGGAGAGAAACAGAAAGTAGCGATAGCACGTGCACTGATCACTAATCCGGATTTTATCATTGCTGATGAACCGACAGGAAATCTTGATCGGGAAGCGGCAAAGATGATTGCTGACTTGCTGATAGAAGCACATAAGGAAGGTAATACAATCCTCTTCATCACGCACAGCACACAGCTCGTGGAGTATGTACAGGCTAAACATAATGTTCGTCTTTTTACTATGTAAGTGTGAAACAAAAACACAATGACTGAATTACAGCAAGCTGCAGAGCTTAGAGACGAACTCAACGGAAGGATAGCACGTTTGGATATCGCAGGATATCTTAAAAGCGAATGTGAATACTTTCTGAAGCATCTCAATAGTTACAAACTTACCAATCTCAAATCTAACTTCATTCTCTTCAAGAAATACCTGCTTTTGCTGGACGATCAGCAAACCAAGCAGGTGAAGCTTGCACTGGTAAAAGCATGACTGACAAATGGAAAGATCGAAAACATCAATTTCTTTTTCTCACGCAGAGGACAGCGTATCCTGGGAGGAAAGGCAAAAGAGATAGCACAGTATGCGCTTGTTGTGCAGAAAATCATGCAGAGGATAAAAGCCATTTTCCTTTTTCAGGCGACAGAATTCGTCCATGGGTCTGAGCTCCGCATGAAAATAGTTGATTTCAAACGTATCAACGATATGATCGTGAGAAGGTGCAAGACGATCATTGCGTAATGACTGGCACTTGATATGTCATTAAAGTTTGGTATCCTTACAGGTACTAAAACTTTTTTTTATGAGATATCACCATAAACAAAGGAAGTCTAGGCATCGGAGACCCCGCTGGGCGCGTCATGCGTATACCTATGCAATGTACTCCATGAGGCAGGTTCAGATCGAATACCTGCAAGAACTCAGTGATGAAAGGAAAATAGTGTACCACGACTATACCAAATTCATTACTGATAGCATATGGAACGGAGTGATAGTTATCTGTGGGTATCTCTTCATGGCTCTGGTAAGCAACAATATACCTGATGCAGCCAGACTATATGTTACGCCGGCATTGTGGAGTGTGTTCTTCATGTACATCATGCGACGGCTTTATCAGCGCTGGAAAAGAAGGCAATCGTACGAGTGCCGCCTCAGCAGCAATCATGACGAACAGATGGAAGTCATCAGTCTCATCCGATGACATATATCTCTGACATTACGAATCCCTGTTATCTGACGGGGATTTTTTCTTTTTTTCACCATCTAATTCATTATCCTTCTTTCTATGCATAAACTAACGGATTACCACTACGAACTGCCGGAATCACTCATTGCCCAGACACCTGCGAACCCTGCTGATTCCTCAAGACTTCTCGTTTCTGACGAAACATGATTTCATGATCATCATTTTTACGACCTCCTGACAATACTGACATCTCGCGATGTGCTGTTTTTCAACAACACGAAAGTGATCAAAGCGCGTGTGCCGCTTCGTGATGTATTTGTTGAGATCCCGTATCATACGAGTGCAAGCAGAAAAGTAGATACGGGAGAGATATTCTTTCTCGAGATGAGAGATGAGTATCGCTTTGAATGACTTATCACTCTGACAAAAAGAATCAGAAAGTGATCAATCATGCATTTCTGAGACGGTATCACCCTGACGGTGGAGGAACTGACCGATAAGGGAGTGATCTTTCATCTGCAGGGGATTTCGGTGATCTCTTTTTTTGAGATGTATGGCCAGATGCCGCTTCCGCCGTATATCGCTCATTCGGCAGAGAAAGAGGAGCGTTATCAGACGCGTTTCGCAGAACATCTCTGATCGGTCGCTGCACCAACTGCATCACTGCACTTCACCGACGAACTACTGGCGAAGCTGCCATCTGTCTGAGTCAGATCACACTATCTGACACTGCATGTCTCGCTCGGAACATTTAAGCCGGTTGATACCGAAGACATTCGTCAGTATCATATCCACGAAGAAACGCTTATCATCAGCGAAACACTCTTTGATACAATTGCTCACGAAAAAGCCGCATGAAATGATATCATTGCGGTTGGTACAACAGTAGCAAGAACACTAGAGACGCTGCCATATCTTTATGTTGCGATGCAATCGGATGCGAATGATTACCGAAAGATGATGACGAAAGGTATTTCAGGCGAGCAGGCAGAAAGCTATATACTTTCATGGAAGAAGGAGTGAACAATGATCGTTTGCCAGACAAGGATATTCATCTACCCGTGATTTGAATGGAAGGTTGTTGATGGATTGATCACCAATTTCCACCTGCCATGATCGACCTTACTGATGCTGGTTGCGTCGTTCATCGGTTATGACACTGTCATGAAAATGTATGAGTATGCTATAGCACATCAGTATAGGTTTTTTTCGTTTGGTGATGCGATGTTTGTAAGAAGAAATGAATAACGTTACCTTGTATTGTAAATCGTATTCAGTATTCCTATGCATATGAAAAGGAAAGCGCCTGCAGCTTTTACACTGATTGAGATGCTTATTGTCATTGTGATAATAGGCATTTTAGCTGCAGCGTTAGTTCCTCGTCTTCAAGCTGTACAATGAAGGGCGAGAGATACAAAACGTAAAGCTGATATGCTGACATATGTGAACGCATTTGAAGTGTTCAGAGCCGATAATGCAAGACGACCGGTAAGTCCGTGCTGTGTGTATCTGAATACAACTGGAAGCGGCGATCCATGGATAACAGGATTATCGACCTATATGACTTCACTGCCTGTTGATCCGATAAATAATATATGACCTGCATATATTGCTACCGGATATTATACGTATAGCTATCTTGTGGATATGACACGTGGTAACCCATGAGTGTATAATCTCGTAACGCAGCTCGAAAACAGAAGCGATCCGGATATCGCGATGGTGCAGTGATATAAGCTGAGTTATGGCGGTAACTTTACTAATCGGTTTCCTTCATATAATGCATATGTCTACACCGTTGCTCCATATAGATTTGGTGCTACCGATTACTAGTACACATCATCTTCCTCCAGTTTTTTCAGATCGCTCATGGCCGGCCCGTTTATCACTTTCCCATCTTTGGTAAACCTTGAGCCGTGACACGGACAGTCAAATGATTTCTCGTCGTCGTTCCGGCTGACAATACATCACAGGTGCGGACAGACGGCGCTATGGATGTGGCATTTGCCGTGCTCATCTTTATAGACCGCAGCTTTTTTCAGTCATTCACGTAAGATTGCTCATTGATTTTTTTTGAGTTCTTTGATCGATGCGATGTCTCACTTGGAAAGCCGGTCACCGTATTGTTTTGCGATATTGAGCGCTTCCGTGAAAAACTCCTTCGGGTCGTTCAGTGCAGAACGTGAAGGGGAGTAGAGTTCTATGTACGGGTTTTCACTTCATGCTATGCTGTCACGTATGATGGATCCTGCAATCGTTCCATGTGTCATGCCGTTTCCTGAGTCTCCGGTGACAATATAGATGTTGTCGTCTCATGGATTCCTTCCTATGTATGCCATGCCGTCAACTGGTTCCATCACCTGTCACGACCATTTGTACACCACATTTCCTATACCAGGGAACCTATTTTGCGCCCGCATGATCAGGCTTTCATATCTCAGTTCTTCCGGCAGATTGGTCTCGTCGATCTGTCCTGTTTTGTGATCCTGTCATCCGATGATCAGCAGATCATGAATAGAATTGTATGATTCCAGGCGGACATAATTGTATGGATTATCACTATTTTCCTGATCACCGGTATCCCACCGGAGCATATGCGGTAGTTTTCACTTCGCTATCGTTGCTGCGATCACATATGTACGGTATGCGCCCATCTTCATATGCATGCGGAACCTATCGTTGATAGGTGAATTGGTTGCTACGACAATATGTTTTGCTTTCACTTCATGACCATTGACGATAGCGCCGTCTGAGCCAATCTCTTCAGCTCTGCTTTTGGTGTAAATTTCACCTCACATACGAAGTATGGCATCTGCAAGTCCGTTGAGATACTTCATGATATGAAATTGTCACTGCTCAGGAAATCTGATGCACGGTCATGAAATATGCACTCATCATGGTATCTCTTCCAGCCGTTCTGTTGGCAATCCGATCTGTTGCGTTGCTGCAAACTCTTTCTTCAGCGACTCGAGTTTGTCTGTTTCATGAAGAAAGAGATGCCCATCAACACGGCGAAAATCACAGTCGATCTTTTCTTTTGTGACAATCTCTTCAACCTGACTGATTGCGTCGTTATGACTCTGTGCATACAGCTTCGTTTTCTCTTCACCGAAAAGGTCGATCAGATACGAATAACGATCGTCCAGAGCGTAGGTGATATGAGCTGTTGTACGTCCGCTTTCACCGCTGCCGATAAGGCCGTCTTCCACCACCACCACATGATACCCGGATTCGAGCAGGCGGTATGCTGTTGTCAGTCATGAAATGCCTCAGCCGATGACGAGGACATCGGCAAATATGCTGCGCTCTAAAGTAACGTATTCTTGAGGCTGGACGCTATCGATCCAAAATGTCATATGTGCTCATGAAGTCACTGTTCCATCGCTGTGCATGAGAATATAGTATCGATATAAAAAAGTGCTAGGTCGTCCAGCACTTATTGTTTATAAAGATAATTGCAAGTGAAAGTGATGTTTACTGCATGCTGCTAGTGTCCAGGTACATATCACTGAGCGGTGAGGGAGTATGAAATCTCTCCGCCGAGTTGCTCTTTAAGGAGCGGGATGAAGCGAGCAGACTCCAGGAGACGAGCTATATCTCACCTGGTTGCCGGTTTGTCCAGATATTTCATACTATCAAGAACGCTTCATTGTGTCAGCCCGTAGCGCTGCGCTTTGACCCGGTAATTTTTTGCCCGGTGATCAGCGTTTGTTTCATCCAGGTTTCCATGAATGATCCTGATAAGCACCGTCAATGCTTCACCATTGGTGAGGGATTTCGTTGGGTTGAAAAAGCCATCATTTCCTTTGAAGATGCCCATTTTACACGAAGCAGTCATGTTTGTCTGCAGGTCTGTATGTCCTTCTGCAAGATCAGTGAAGAGACAATTTTTTGTCTGGTCTTCTGTCTTTTTCATGATCTGCGACGCAAACAGTCAGAAGAATTTTGCTGCCTCATCTCTTCTCAGCGGTGCATCACTTTGAAAGCTTGCGAGTGTATTGTATTTTGTCAGCTTTTGAGTGTAGAGATACTGTATGGCATCTGCCGGATCTTTCACCAGTGCACCGCCGTTCAGTCTTGCATTGAGTGATGCTGGGGTGAGGACAAATGAACGCTCTTTCTTGATGAAAATGCCATCGGGCAGCGTATTTGAGATCGAAACATCAAGATCATCGTCAATTTCCACTTTTTCCACCGGAGGGATATCATTTTGCAGTTGGGTAAAAATGCTATTGGCTAGGTCATTTGCCAGGTCATCATACTCATTTGCAAGGGTAGATGAGCCCAATGAGAGGACGAAGACAGCTGAAAGGGCAGTATATATGAGGGTTTTTTTCATGGACGTGGCTAAGTAGCAGGTAAATACTCTTATCTTCTATACTCAATATCTTGCCGCAGTAAAGATGAAAAGCATAAAAATCCTTGCGAAATGCCCAGAAAATGATGCAGTATTTTCCTCCGTATTTACCCGTGGTTTTTTTGCATTTTTAGCCGTTTTCAGTATACTAGAACGAGAGTAAAAACCATCATTTTTCATACATCCGGATGCTTGATAAGATACTTGATTTAGCAGAGTCGCTGGGAAACCAGATTGTCCACAAAAAAGGACAGTCTGTTCCTGCAGTTTCGAAAGAAGATGTGCCAGCGCCGATCGTGTCTGAAGGCGCAAAGCCGGCTGCACATACGCAGGCAAAAGTCTTGTACTATCGTCTGAAGCCATTTAAGGACAATGAGCTAGGAACCGGTTACCGGCAAGGATTCCTTAAGTCGTTTTCTGATATCACCGATCCGATCAGTTTCTACATCACCGGAAGCAACTATGCGCTGAGTCTGTACGCAAAGATACCAGCAGGTATTCAGTTCTACTTTGAAAACCTCTTTTATGCAAGTTTTCCGACTTCTGAGCTTATCATGGTCGACTCGATACCGCAGGTGCCGGTAACGCAGTATATCGCTTATGGCGAAAAGGATGTCTTAGCAACGGATAAAGATTTCACAAAAGACGGAAATTATCTTGATCCGATGAAAGATATCTTTTCAGTGTATGAAAACGTCGATCAGCTGAATAATATCACGCTGCAATTCACCTATACGTTTAAAAAGAAAGACGACCCTCGGAAAAAGTACGTCGATATGATAAAGAAATTTGTTGCATTCCTGGTAAAGAAAGAAGAAACAAAAGACGGCGAAGCAAAGAAAGAATGAGCGGAAGACGATGCGATCAAATTCGGGCTATCGATCGGATTTGGGACAAGCATCACCGATCAGACAAAACTGCAGTGAGTGAAGATGGCTATGAAATCGCTGTTCAATAAATTCGTTCAGAAAGGAAGCGCATCTATCGCATCTGAACCAAAACCAGTCAAGCTGACACTGCCGCAGATCGTCAACTTTTTTCATCTCCCGACATTTGACTATTTCATCAAGCCGCTTGATTACTCGGTATATAGAAAGCTTCCATTCCCGTCAAACATGCCGACGCCGGAAACATCAGAAAAGAATGCACTGACACTTCTCGGAAAGACTGATTATCGCGGACATGAAATACGCTTCGGTATCAAAGATGAAGATTCGTTCAGGCATCTGTATATCGTTGGTAAGACCGGTACGGGTAAATCGACGTTCCTCTCGAATATCATCAAATCACACATGTACACCAACAAGTGACTTTGCCTCATTGATCCGCATGGCGATCTGGTAGATACTGTCATGGAGCATATCCCATCGCGGCGTACCAATGATGTGATACTTTTTGACGTATCTGATACACAGAATCCTATCGGATTTAACCTGTTGCAGTATACGACAGAAGACGAGAAAAATATTATCGTATCCGGAGTAGTGGGAACATTTAAAAAACTGTTTGGTACGAGCCGGGGACCGAGACTTGAATACGTACTGCGTAACGTGATGCTTTCGGTGGTTGAATATCCAAATGCCACTATGCTGCATATCATGCGTGTGCTGACCGATAAGAATTTCCGTGAAGAGGTGATCGAGTATGTAAAAGATCCGATCGTGCTGAAATTTTGGCGCAGCGAATTCGATAAGCGGTCTGATACACAGAGAAATGAGGCGATAGCGCCGATCACGAATAAGGTTGGACAATTTCTTTCATCATCAGTCGTCAGAAACATCTTTGGACAGCCGATGTCAAAACTGAATATGAGAAAGGTGATGGATGAAGGAAAAATCCTGCTGATAAATCTTTCAAAAGGTAAGATCGGTGAAGACAATACGGAGATGATCGGTTCGTTTATCGTCACCAAGCTGCAGATAGATGCGATGTCGCGCGCAGACATACCGGAAAAGGACAGACGTCCGTTCTATCTTCACATCGATGAGTTCCAGAACTTTGCCACTGATTCGTTTGCCGTGATCCTTTCGGAAGCGCGCAAATACCGCTTGGCACTGATCGTTGCTAACCAGTACACATCACAGCTTTCGGAAACGATCCGCGATGCGATCTTCGGTAACGTTGGTTCTATCGTCTCATTTAACATCGGCTATGATGACGCCGTAGATATTGCGCAGCAGTTCAAGTGACTCCTGACAGCAAACGATCTCATCTCCATTCCCAAATTCCGTGCCTATATCAGGCTGATGGTAGATGGTATCATGTCGGATGTCTTCTCGATGTCGACGATCCCACTGTCACAACCAGAGCTTTCAGCAGAGATCAAGGAAAAGATCCGTACGCAATCCCGCCAGCGTTATGCCACTGAACGCGGCAAACTCGAAGAGCTTATTAAGATCCGGTCAAATAAGACATTCTCTCCTGTAGAGAAAGCCATGCAGAAGGCAATGGAGGCAGCAGCAAATGAGTGAGGTCCGGCAGTCAATAACAGCGATCCGATACCGGATCAGAATTTTCCATCACCGCAGCCGCAGCAAAGAACGGTAGAAACCACTGCGAGTGCACCTGCACAACATACACCAAAACCTACAGAAGCTGCACCATCACAACCACAGCCGACACCACAGACGTCAGGATTCGATAGTTCGTTGAAGATCAATGATGTCGGTGTTCCTATGACACCAAAATCAACATTTTCGATAGATGATATCAAACTCCAGGAATGGTACGATGGATTCGTAAAACTCAAGTATAACTATGGACTATTTGTCACCGTCAAGTGAGTCGAAGGACTTTTGCACAAGAACTTTGTGAAGGCGCCGGAATGAATCAATCGGAAGGATATTTATAATATCGGCGATAAGATCCGCGTGAAGGCGGTAGAGTTCAAGGACATTAACGGAGAGAAGAGAGTAGTATGGTCACAAATTTAATATCATAAATGTTCGCATGAAAAAACTCCAAAAAATCATGGCATCCACGTTCACTATCGGATTCCTCGCAACACTTCTCTATACGTTCGGTAACCTTGCATGGGATCGGTACGGCATTGGTCTCTACCAGTACGAATCGAATCTCCTGCTCGCATGGATCATCATCATGTTCGGAACAGCTTTCTATTATGGTGTCGTCTTCGCAGTCCTCTATCCGGAGGAACTGAAGAAAAGGCTGTCAGGAGGAAAATGGCATCATTTTTAGGTGACAATCGTACTATGGATGTCTACAAACCGCTTATTAAGGCGGTTTTTTGATTATTCATCCTTCGTTGAATTGGGACCCATTTTGAGTAGTATAAATGGATAGTCTAGATTCCGATAAATGCACCATGACACATATCAGCACACCGACAAGAAAATATCAATTTGAGAGGAAGCTCACCTATGCACGCCGTACTTATAATTATAAGAAAAAATATTACGGCAAAGAGAAGCCGGAAGAGTACGATATGCTGAGAGCACACTATAGAAGAGCAATTAGTGCTGCTATTCAACAGATTCCTGACCATAAGGTAGAGGTGCATAAAGACAAATATTTTGTAATCACCTATAACACTAAGAGAAGAGTATTTGATATACTTTCTATAAGGAGCGCAAAAGTCCATACAAATAAAAATCATAGATGACGCCTGCAGGAGGTGGCATCGAAAAAGGAGTATCTATCTAATAGATTAAAATTTTGGGATACCCAAAGACTTGAAGCACTGTGAAATGATCTTTCACAATTTGCATACAAGATCGAAAAGCTTACGCTTGCGTATGAAAGGAATGAATTGGATACAATAGAAGATGTTCTCGCGAAGCTTCTTGTGAATATCGCATTTAAGCCTGTTGGTACCGTTGTCAATGCCGCATGACGTAAAGACAAATCACTGGAGGTGAACAATGCAGATGTCGCTCATCATAGCTGGTTAGATCCAATATGAGGAGTATCACTTGATATGTATGCTGAATCGCTTTTGAGAAACGGACAATATAATGGTCTCAGTGAGGTATGATATGCAATTAATGATAGCGAGTATGGTTATGGAGGAAGTGTGGATCAGCAATATGGTTTAAGTGATGATATCAGGTCATTTATCATGAATTATACTTCCTCATCAGACTATTTCGCGCAGAAGAAGTATAAGATGAGAGAGTTAGAAAGAGAACTATACACAGCAAACGATGAAATACTAAAACGCTATGGCATCTATACTGACAAGAGAAATGTATGGTTGTTACTGGTGACGATAGATGAAATACTCTCTGATAGAGATCCATATCGTAAGGAAAGATTTCATAATGCAGGGATATCTGATCAATATATAGATGAGCAGCCGCAGAAACAATCTCCTTACCATAACGGTACACAGTATGATTCCTTGCCTGATGAGGAGCTTCCTTTCTAGCCGATCATACTCTTACCCCATTTTCCGTAACTTTGCAGCAGTGATTCACATGAAAGCAACACATAGCGGTTTGCTTTGATAATTTCTGCGATATTGAGATCGTCGTTGTGTGCTTGATTGAGGTGTGCAGAAAGTGAGCCGATAAACATGTCGTTATCGCTATGCAGGGTAGTAGTCGCAAAATCTATCTTACTATGCAGCTCTTCCTTGTCGATAGTCGGTGAAGTGACCTGTAAGTCTTGTACTATTTCAGTCGCACTTTTCACCATCTTTTGCAGAAATGCAAATGTCTGTCACATCATATCAGTAAGTGATTCGTCTTTGATGTTTTCCAGGTGATGTGAGACATCCTTGATATACTTAGAACTGCTGATCGCATCGACGATAGAGTCGTGCAGCTGGTGCAGGGCTGCAGCCTGCTCAGGAGTGTATTCATACTTGGTATAGAAGATGACATACTCGAGAAGTTTCTCTTCTACCTGTTTCAGATAGCTATACATCTCGTCACGTTTTCTATACTGACTGCCATCAAGCATGAGTGACGCACGGTTGTATTCCATCACCTTCTCGATGAACATGATAACGTCTTTGTGCAGTGCTGTGATCACTTCCTCCGGAATGGTAGTGTTGATATGATCAGTAGCAAGATGAAGATCGGTATGCCTGCGCGGAAACACCCATTGCAGGAAGCGTATCAGCGGTGTCAGTAAAGGTGCCCGGATCAACGCAAGGATGACATTGTAAATGGTATGAAACAACGCAAGGATGATAGTAGGGTCAGGCTGATCACCAAGAATGAGATACAGCAATGCTTTTACCGGTTGATATGCCAGTGTGATAAGCAGCATATTCGAGATATTGAATATGAAATGTCCAAATGCGACCTGCTTTTTTGCACCCTGTGTTCTGGTGCTTGAAAGAAATCATACAAGTGTCGTGCTGATTGCTGATCACATGTTCGCACCGATCACGATACCCAGAGCCATATCGATAGAAATGATTCCTGAATTCAGTGCTGTCAGCGTGATGATGGTGGCTCATGTACTTGTCTGCATGATCGTCGTTATGATTGTTCCGATGAGGACAAATCCCCATATCGAAAGATGAGCATACTGCTCGAGGGAAATAGCGTGCGCGATGAGCTCAACGCTTTCTTTCATGTAACCAAGTCCGAGAAAAAGGAATCCAAATCCCACCATAAATTTCCCTAGTGCGGTGATTTTTGGCGAGCCGGAAAATATCATGACCGTGAGCGCACCTATACCGATGATCGGCAAAGCGGCAGCTTCAATATTGAGTTTAAATCAGAGGAGTGAGATCAGCCATGGTGTCAGTGTTGTTCCGACATTTGCACCGATGACAACACCGAGTGCATTACCGAGTCCGATGATACCTGCACCGATAAAACCAAGCGTCATCATCGTCACGATGGTGCTGCTCTGAAAGATACATGTCTGGACTATACCGGTGATGATACTTCCGATACGTGTTTTTGTATTTCTTCCAAGAATTCTTTTCAGCGCATTCTTTCCCATCTCTTCAATAGTCTGCTCAAAAACTATCATACCAAAGAGGAAGATGCCGAGTCATCATATAAGATTCCAGATATTGATATTTTCCATACTGTAAGCCCCTTTCACGCAATATAAAATACTATTCTAGTATATCCAAAACATTGTTTTTTCTCTAAAAAAGGCTCGTAAATGCCCTTTTTTTACGTCAAAAAATATCACATTTTCATCAATTGTGATATAATTTTGGTCGGCGTATTATCCGACGTAAAATGTATACAGACGTTCACGGCTGAGATTTTGTGCGACAGTCTTAAGATCATCGAGCGTCACTTTTTTATATTCTTCCAGTATCTCATCCAGTGAATGGATGTGTCCTTTCAGCAGCTGCTGAGCACCGAGAAAATCACCGAGCTCGTCTGATGATTCGATCCCCATTTGGGTCTTTCCGGTCATAAATCACTGAGCTTTGTGGTATTCCTGTTCAGTGATATTTCCTTGGGCGATGCTTTCGATCTCTTTATAGATCGCTTCGAGACCGATGTCGAGTCTTTCTTTCTCGATACCGGCTCTGATCATAAACATCCCTTCATCAGTATTTGCATAGTGCGATCATGAGATATAATAGCATAATCACATTTTTTCTCTGATATTCTGAAAGAGTCTTGATGACATGTTTCCGCCAAGGATGACACCGAGCAGTGACGCAGCAAATCTTTCATGCTTGTTGCTGTCGTATCACCATGCACCGATCACGACATGGGCCTGTTGCGTTCATTTGACATATGATTCCATCGCATTTGACGGATTATGGTGCACAAATGGCGGCTTGACGACAGCCTTTTTCTCCGGTATCTCCTGAAAGAGCGATGCGATGAGGCCTTCAAGCACTTCCTGTTGCAGGATTTTTCCTGCGATCACGATCAGCATGTTGTCTTTGGTATACAGGTCTTGCTTGTGCTTGAAAAGATCTTCCTGAGTAAAGCTGCGTATATTATCTTCGGTACCGATAATCTCCCGGCCGTAGCTGTTATCGCCGTACATATATGTCTTAAATTTATTGTACGCTTGACGATCCGGCCTGTCTTCATACATCTTCAGCTCCTGTATCACCACCAGCTTTTCTCTTTCAAGCTCTTCTTTCGGAAAGGCAGGATGCACCATCATATCAGCAAGGATATCCAGCGCTTTTGGTGTGTGCTCCGGCGCTGACTTTACATAATATCCTGCATACTCTTCTGCAGTGAATGCATTGAACTCACCGCCGAATGTATCAACATATGCTGCAACATCATGGGGAGAAGTGTATTTTTTTCCTCATTTAAAAAACATATGCTCAAGAAAATGGCTTATTCCATTGGTTTCTCTAGTCTCATACAGTGACCCGGCCTTGACGAGGATCTCTATCGTCGTGGAATTGTTTTCGCTCGGTGCAAATAACACGGATATCCCTGCGATCGTTTTTAATGTATACTGCATTGCTGCTCGTTCATAGAGTAAAATCGCTACAGCTAGTAGATACAGAAATGGTTCCTCATTACTACCAAAAAATAAAAAAGTCCCGGCAGAGCAGGGGACATTTTTTATGGTAACTATATAGTGTGTTACTCAACTTTGAGTTTAATGCTGTCGACCGCAAACGGACGATCCTGATATTCGACTCTGACAGTGATGATGTATTCACCTGGTGTGATATACGCATGCTTGGTAGTGGCACATGATCTGTCGTTGCAGTAGAAACTGTTCCCATCACCGAAGTCCCAGGTAATCTTGCTGATCGGTCCGTCTGATGTCATCTCCATATCAACGGCAGTGTTCTTTAGTGCAACTTGTGTCGGATGTGATGGCAGTCTGACATCAACTGTTGATGCTTTTCTCGTGACCGAGATCGGTGTATCAATACTGAATGTAGCCTGATATCCTTTCTTCGTTGTCACCGTCACCTTAGGTCTGTACTGACCTGACTGTGTTTTCTGGTTGAATGTGTAGATATGTGATATCCTTCCTTGTGATACATTTTTTGCAGTCTCTCCGTCATCAAAGTCCCACGTGAAGTAGATGATTTCATCTTTATCGTCATTGAGCTTTGTTGTTGATGCATCGAGATTGACAGTAAATGGCTCTGTACCGTTGTAGACATCAGCTTTCAGGATGCCCTGGATGACCGACTGATTGAGCTGAAGCGTCAGTGTTTTATCGATCTTCAATCCCTGCTCGTCCTGGACCGTGATAGTGATGGTCTGATCTTCCTTTTCACTTACGGTGGTTTCAAAGACAGTCGGTGTCTTCTTGATCATAAATGCATCATCCAGTTTCATACTGAGGATCGATGAGGCCGGTTTTGGCGAAATATCGGTAACACGCACCTGGATATCTATCGGCAGACTATCGATGACGATAGTGTCACCGTTCTGTGACAGTGCGCCAGTGTTGGGAAATGCGACAAAGTTCGATTGGCCGGGTTTCTTGTACATGATGCTGTAGCTGACATCATATGCCGGAGCTCCAGCGTGTACGACATCAGATTCACAAAGTCACTGTGCATTGTCTACGGTAGAGAAGTTCAGTCTTGCAGTATAGTTACCTTGCTGTGTAAAGGTGTACTCAAGTTCGTCGCTCCTTGCAGGAATAGACTGCAGGGTAGTCTCATTATCGATATCATAGATTTCCCGGCGATAACTGTTCACTTCTTCACGGGCGTCAATTCATCCTGACCGCATAGTGGTGAAGTTATACGTATTTCCGTCATTTTTTACGACTACCGAACATCTTGGCGTATCACTCTGATTCACTCTGAGGTAGAAATGGTACCAGAGCGTGCCGAAGTTATCACCAGCATTTGGAAATCTGTACGAAACAGTGTAAAGCTGCGGATCAAGATAATTATATCCAAATGTTACTTTATTTTCTTTGTCGGGCGTCCCATCAGTTTCCATATCCCGGACGATATTGTTATCGGTGATACCGAGTTCTGAAAAGATATTTTTCGCATCGATCTGTACTCTTACGGGAGAGTCACCAACGATGATCTCTGAATTCCCGCTGTTCGTTCCGACAGCTCTGCCATCGACTGTGACATTGAGCTGCGCAGTGATGGTGATCGTGCCTGCATCAAGTGTAAACGACTGGTTCTGCTGCTTCACGGGATCTCTGTAGGTGAAAGTGATCTTTGGTGAATATGTTCCCTTTTTGGTATAGAGACATGTGCTGTCGAAGAATGCATTGTCACCGGCGATATATCCGCCTCCATTAACCATCTGGCTTGCTACACCTCTTTCACCATTGCCGCAGTCGAGCACCATAGCGAGAGGAGGGTTTGCTCCTGCGACATTTCTGTATTTCAGGTTGACGATATCTTCATTGATCTGGTAAGCTATATCAAGCGGTGCTATCATATACACGCCGGGAGCTTTTGCGTAGGTGTACGCCGTCTTCGTTGAATTATTGCTGCTGGTGATCAGGTAAGGGATCACCAGTTCATCAGTGTTAGCAAAGCTATCGACTTTGATACCTTGCACCTTACTGATAGCAACAGCACCGAGGCCTATTGATATACCGAGAAGGATGAATCCAAAGAACATCGCTGCAAGGTATTTTGTTTTCTTGCCGCCTTTGTTTCTGATGAGTCTATAGGTGTTGATCGCAAAGAATCCGAAGCCGAAAAGGAAAATCACACCGAAGAATACACCTGCAATGATCATCAGGAGACTCTTAGCGTTTGCTGGTTCAATACCAATATTTGCAAGCCTGCTAGGATTTTGCAGTCCGACATAGAGCGCACCGAAGAGCCCTACGATAAATATCGTGATGAATCCGATACATCCGAAGACAACAAGCTTAGGAGACAGCTTTCTTCCTTGCTTGACGGATGATTGTACGATAGTCGGTTTTACTACTGTTGTTTTTGTGTTGGCTTGCGGCTGCTCTGATGCAGCAGGCGTTGTGTTTACGTTTTCTGCCATAGTGGTAGAAGAGGATTAAAAGAATACAACAATTATATCGAAAGTAGCTTTTTGCTCCAAAAGAGCAATGTATACAGCCCTTTTACAGCGTTTTTTGCGTTGACTTTACGGTGAAATCGGGGTATAATATTGCCCTAACCCAAAATAAAACGACTATGGCAGAAAAAAGAAAAAAAGTATATTATCAAGACGTACAGCAAAATGAATGGACTGCAGAACACTGGTATGATTCCGTGATGGATAAATGTCGTTATGAACTTATAAAGGAGAATAACTTCAAGTATCTTCCGCTCGCGATGTATCATCCTGTGAAAAAGAAACGGAGAATCCTGCTTGAACGACAGCGACGTATGTATGATATGCTGATTTCGCCCTATGCAAGCACTATACCAGACCGGTATAAAATGCCTCTCATCCGCATTGCTCAGTCAAAAGATATGATTGGCTTTGGACGACTGGCGCTTCTGGTGATGATACTTGCGGCAATTGCCGGGATTGTCATCTACTGGAACTATGAGACCTGGGACAAATTTGAAATCGGATTAGCAACGTTTCTCGTATGTATGATAGTGTATCTCATCAGATTGGAATCGACACTATCATATAAAAACATCCGCAATGCACTCATACGCTATTGTTCAACACACAACACAACACCACAATATGAAACGAAAGAACGAACGAGATCAGCTTTATGAATGGCTGAACGACGCAAAACACGAAGATGCAGAAACGAAGGTCCTCGCCATGTCCAGCGTACTGCAAAAGAAAAAACTGGATACGATGCAGCTAGGTGAATTCATGCACGGAGTCCATAGGTATCTTTCGCATGAACGGCATCGGTACATGTACGGTATAGCGATATATATAGCATACGTCATCATCTGTATGTCCTTACAGCACTATGGCTATCATATCCATCCGTTTGCATGGTCACTGCTGCGGGCAGGACTCATAGTCTGTGTCATATCAGCAGCCATGCTTATACGAAACATGCAGATACAGACACGCATTTGTAACGCAGAAAAGCATTATAAGCAACTCATGGGATACAAATGATGAAGCCCATTCAGCACCGGATTTCCGGTGCTTTTCTTATGCCAGGCCGGGGATAGCCATTGACTTAGTTGGTAATACGGTTATTATATGACCAACTAAACAAAACAGACATATGCAAACAGCTAAACATACCACTATCAACCTTGTACCGTTACACACTCCTGTCACCTTTGCAGATATTCTCAAAGAAATGGAACGGGAATCTCGAAAGAGAGGAACGAAAGAAATCACCATGGCAGCAGTCTATTCGGCATTTTATAATGTGCTTATGTCCAATAGGCCGACGCTTTCCAAAGCACAGTTCGCAGATATGGAGAATAAGGCCAGGAAACACTTCCGTCGTAATCATCAGCCATATGTGTGGGCGTTCATCATCACATTGCTGATGTCCGTCATCGCTGTGATGCTTGTTAATGACGATCCGGTGCGATTTGTGAAAGTACTCTCATTTTGTACGGTCATCAGCGGCGTTATGTTGATCTTTCTGATACATAATGTAAGGAAATCGCGCCGTGATACCAAAGAGTTTCTCGAGGGGATGAGTATTCACCGAAGAAATCTGAGCGTGCATGGGAACGAAGGATAAGGAAAGGATATTGTGACGAAATTACGAATGCCGGTTATGTGCCGGCATTTTTTGTACATTGAAAAAATGACTGATTTTTGTATAATGAAAGCTCCATGACAGCGCAAAAATTCCATATTGTTATCTTCTGATGTCAGATGAATTACTCTGACAGTGCACGCATCAAGGCAATCCTGACCAATGCGTGATTTTCATATACTGATGATATGACGAGCGCTGATATTGTGATCTATGACACCTGTTCGGTCAGACAAAAATCAGAAGATAAAGTGTTCGGTGCTCTGCTGGAGGTGAAACCATTCCAGAGGGTGTGGATGACCGGATGCATGGTGCAGCACTATTTAAAGACAGCGAAGGTTGTCAAATACCGTGACAAGAAAGAACAGAGGGCGCTGCAGCTCGGTAACTTTGTCGGCGGCGTGAAAACAACCGATCCTGTCATCATTGGCCTCGAGAGAGACGATCTCGAAGGACATGAAAAATTTGATAGTCCGACGGGTGACTATGCATTTGTGAATTATGCATTTGATCCGTTGTTTCATAAAGTGAATATGAAATTTCCCAATGTTGAGCTGTTTTTCCGCATCGACGATGTAGGACTGCTGCCAAGGTTCGCTGCGAGACTCGGATACACCGTCGCAGGAGACGTGGAATTGACGAACGAATACTCGTCGATCATCCCTCATGGGACAAATCAGCTGTTTAAAGAGAATACAAAGACTGCATATGTGCCGATCTCTACCTGATGCAATCAATTCTGTGCATACTGCATCGTGCCGTACTCACGCTGACTTGAAAAGAACAGACCGATCGATGAGATCATCACGGAAGTGAAATATCACCTTTCCGAAGGGGCAGAGGAGATCGTACTGCTGGGACAGATCGTCAATAAGCATCCCGATTTTGTCGCGATCCTGCGTCAGATACTTTCGCTGGAGTGACTGCGCCGGCTCCGTTACACGTCGCCATATCCGACATATTTTCCAAAAGAATTGCTGGAGCTGCATGAAAAAGAGGAAAAGCTCTGTCCGCATATCCACATGCCGCTGCAGTCATGATCGGACACTATATTGAAATCAATGTTCAGAGGATACTCAGTCGCACACTATAGGAAGTTCATCGATAATATCCGTGCATTGCAGCGTCCGATCAGCATTACGACTGATATTATTGTAGGATTTTGCGGAGAGACAGAGGAGGATTTCCTGTGATCTATGGAACTTATGGAATACGCAAGATTTGATATGGTCTATATGGGCATCTACTCGCCGCGTCCGTGAACTATCGCTGCGAAAAAGTTGAAAGACGACGTGCCGCGTGACGTGAAAAAGGAGCGCCGAAATAGGATGAACGATCTCTTACGTCGTACTTCTGAAGAGAACAATCAGGCAGAGATCGGATCAGTCAGAGAAATGATGGTCAATAAGGTGACCGATGCGTTCATCTCATGATATACAGACAATATGAAAAATGTGATCGTGAACAATGAAAGCAGACAGTGAAAAGAGATCAGGCTTGGAGATTTCGTTAAAGTGGAGATAATCTCTGTAGAACCAATGAAGTTATTCGCGACATTACTCTCATAAAAAATCATTATAATAAAAAAGAACCGCCTGGATATACCGGGCGGTTTTTTGAAACGAACTCGTGACATTACTGAAGGATACCTTCGTGGGCGTTCATATAAGCCGTTACGATAGGAAGCTTCCAAGATTCGTCAGCATGAGGATTCGCAGTATTGGTGATTCGTGTGTACTCTTGTAAGAGGTACACATCGTTGTTTGCATACATGCGGATCTCATTGAGATAGTGCATGTATACAGGATCTGCTGGGTTAGGGGCTGTTTGTTGCGACGGATTCGATAACATAGTTAATAGTAACGTTTTTTTTGTTGTTCCTTGGCTTCGATAAGTTTTCCCCATGAACTGTTCTTGTTCTTTTTGATTTGCCGTTCCGAAAGGAAATAATCCCGCGTGGGGCGTCCGTCCGGAATAGGAAGCAGACCGGTATCGTGCTCATGGTCTTCCTCATCTCTTGCATGATGGGTCCATGGAGCCCGCTGATTGTCTGCTGCCGGGGGCGGCTGATGTGTGTCGGAGTTTCTCATTTACGCTGCTTTTTCGTGTTTTCTGTTTATGATGGTTAAGAATGTTTGCTTTCGTGGAGATTCCTCCATTTTTTTAACCGCATCGACAAGTAGCTGATATTGGCTATCAAGCAGATGTGTGTCGCGTGTAAGACAGCTTATGATCTGTCTGTCACTCCTGGGATCGGTAAGATGTTCAGACCAGAATTGGCCTGCAACATAGATTTCTTTTGCCATAATTGTGGGTTTTAATGAACATTGTTATTATGTGTTTGTTTGGACTGCTATGATACACATCTCATCGTGAAAGTCAATCCCAAAGCCAGGAGAATATGATTGATATAAAAAAGCTCCCGAGATTCCGGGAGCAATAATACATACATTTAATTGAGGTGTACAGTGGTGACATCTGATACAGATTCCCAAAAGAATTCATTCATACCTTTGTACATATAGAGACGAAGATAATCCTTTTCACGGGGATCTACTGCCAGGGTATACCGAAGCTGTATGTCAGAAAGACTTTTACCTCTAATCTCTTCTTCAAGCATCTGCTCGAAATACATGGTTTCTATCAGGTTTGTAAGTGTTCCCAATGTCAATCTTTGTGTGTTGTTCTGTGTGTAATCTAATGTTTGTTTCAGCATTCTACCTTCTGTTTTAGTTGTGAGTAATTTTTGTATGACGATTTTCAAATGTACGAAAATGTCAATGAAATGCAAGACTAAATATGTAGAACATTCGTTCTTTTCTGTTAATGGCATTGTGCTCTCATAGCAAATAACTATACTCAGCGGCATGTCACGTATAGCAGACGATATCCTTTCGAATATCGACATTGTAGATGTGGTGAGCCGTTATGTTCAGCTGAAGAAGGTCTGACGCAATTTTGTTGGTCTTTCGCCGTTCCGCAACGAACGTACACCTTCATTTACGGTTTCACCGGAAAAACAGATTTTCAAATGTTTCTCGACAGGGATCGGCGGTAATGCTATCAAGTTCATCATCGAGATGGAGAAGATAGATTTCCGAGATGCAGTGAAGATACTTGCACCGCAGGCAAATATTGATATTTCCAAATACGAATATAACAAAAACGATAAGAACGAGTCACTCGGTGCTGAAAAGGAAAAATATAAACTCATGCTGCGTACGGCGCAATCATTCTTTTCCGATAACCTCAAGAAATCAACGTTCGCACTCGATTACCTTCACAAAAATCGCCAGCTTAGTGACGAGATCATAGAGAAGTTCTGACTCGGATACGCGCCCGACAGCCACTATGCGCTCACGCAGCAGCTGACAACCAAATGATTTACCGAGCAGGACATCTCGACAACATCACTGGGTAAGAAGTGACAGACAGGTGACATGTATAGTTTCTACCGCAACCGCATCACCTTTCCGATCTTTGACCATCTCGGAACGCTGATCTGATTTGGTGCGCGTGCGATCGATCCCAATGATAATCCGAAATATCTCAACAGCAGTGACTCACCGCTGTACGACAAATCAAAAGTCTTGTACGGTCTGCATATAGCAAAGAACAATATCAAGATGCACGATAAGCTGATTGTCGTGGAAGGGTATATGGATGTGATAGGATTGTCTCGTCTCAATCTTGATATCGGTGTCGCTACGTGCGGAACATCACTGACACAGCAGCATCTGAAATTGCTCAAGCGTTATACACAAAATCTGTTTTTCCTGTTTGACCATGATGCTGCAGGATTTGATGCAACTATGCGCGGATTGAAGATAGCATTTGAACAGGATATGTATCCGAAGATCCTTACGCTTCCGGAAGGGTTTAAAGATGTTGATGAATGGGCAAATGCAAATCCGGACGACCAGGCGATGATCGATTTCTTTGACAGAGCAGAGGATGGAGTCATCTTTGCTATGAAGATGCTGATAGAGAAATATGATCATCACAGTCCGATCGAAAGAAAACGCATCATCGAGCAGCTCTTCGGTATATTACTCTATGTGCAGGATCTCACGATGCTTACACGATATATCGAGAAGATTGCCTGACGTCTTGGTCTTGGTCAGGACATCCTGCTGCAGCAGTACAAAACTTTCAGCAGGTCTCAGACCATGATCACGAAATCGATCGAAAAGAATAAAGAAGAGAAATCACTGAAACAAGACGATGAGCTTCTGGTCGCGAGTTTTTTCTATGACAATTTCCTCGAGAAAATGAATGTAAAAAGTCCGATGCTGACTGAGCTTATTTCGCTGGCAGAGGAGCTTGCAAAAGTAACAGGCGATGAGGTGCTCTTACCTATCATCCAAGGGACGCTGGTTCCCGAGCAGAAGGAAGCTGTCCTCGAGGCGCAGCTCTACCGAGAAAGGCAGCGGGATCTTCATACTGACGAAAAGAAGGAACGTGAAGTGCAGGCAATGTGCCAGAAATATATTCAGCGTACTATGCAGCATCTCAGTAAACTGACCCGTATCCCTACGGAACAGAAACATGCACTCCATGAAAGGATGAGAAAAGTGATCATGGGTAAGTAATTTCAGAAGATATTATTAACGATTGACATAATATGTGATATACGTATTATCTTTTATCGCATCATGCGATATATTAACCGATCATTCACAGCAAAAAAAACAATGGTATGAAACCACGAGAAAGTATAGAAAGAAATCCAGCAATACAAAGACTGGAACTGGTAGATGTAGCAAAGATCGTTGCGGAATATTATCAGGTAACTATTTGCTTCTTGAAAAAGGCAACACGTAAAGCAGATGTTGTTAAGCTTCGCCAGATAGCAAGTTATCTTGCCTGGAAATATACGAAAGCTTCGCTTGGCAGCATAGGAGAGTATTTTGGCAAATTTGATCACACTACCGTCATGCACAGCAGATCATGTGTCATAGATAAATGTGCGCGTGATTATTCCTACAAAGTGGAGTTAGATGATCTTGAGGAAAAATGCATGAAACAGGTCGATATATACGACCACATGTTCATAAATCAAGCATTCATCAATCAGGTTATCAGCATGACGCCTGTTCAGAAAGCTAAACTTGAGATGATTACTTTGAAGCAGCTGAAAAGAGGAGACGAGGAACTCATCAATAAGTTACAGGAATCAGATCTTTCGCTTGTATTAGCACAGTTCTATCATGATGAGTTTTCACTGTCTCAATTTGAGAGAGCGATCGAACTACCTTATGAAAAATCAGCTTTCAAGCTCTATGCGCTTAAACACTATTTTAACGGTGAGCATCGAACTGTTACTGCTGATCGGGTGAAACACACAAAAGATACGGGAAAGCGACTTTGTGAGTGTTATCATCAGTCACTTCTATTTGCACATCAATACCTTCAGAATCACTAAATCGTAAACAACCTCCATAAACAACAAATATGAAAAAAAAGATTTCAATTATTCTCGGCATCGCAGAAAATATGGTTATCGGTAACAACGATGTTACCAAGGCTCTCCCTTGGCGTTTGCCACGAGACATGAACTACTTTAAAAAAACCACTATCGGCGACGGCCGCAATGGGGTGTTTATGGGTAGAAAAACCTGGGATACGATTCCAGAAAAATTCCGCCCGTTGGGTGAAAGAGAAAACATGGTCATCTCGGCCACCGTCGATTTCGTCCATGATAATGTCAAGATGTTCAGAAATATGGATGAGGTGCACGATTACTTCAATTCGGAAGCATGTCCTGAGAACATCTTTATCGCTGGCGGTCTGCAGGTGTACCGCAGATTTATGCCTTTCGCAGATGAGCTTTATCTAACGAAAGTTCATGCGGAGGTTGACGGAGATGTCGTGTTCGACGATTTTAACCTGGATAACTGGGAAGAAATATGGAGCGAGCGGCATGAAGCAGATGACAAGAACGCGTATGCGCTGACATTTGCCCGTTATATAAAGAAGAACTAGATCTGCAGCGTATCTCAATGCAAAAGTATAATCCCTCCGCTTATATGGCGAGGGATTTTTTTATCTTTCACTTTTGACAGAATTTCATATAGTCTCACTTCATTTACTTTTGGAACAAACCATGGTGACGATAGCTATAGACTGTGATGATGTACTGACCGAGACCGTGCCGAGTTTGATAGAACATGTGAAAGTAACATATAGTCGTCATCGGGTCTATGACGATATTCATGACTATATGCTTAGTAACAATGCTCATATGAGTATTACGCATGAAGAGGCCGTGGAAGCTTTCGCTACATACTTTGAGTCACATTACGCAAAAGAGAGTGCCCACGTTGACGGTGCATATGAGAAGCTCATGCAGCGGAAAAAGGCATGACACCACATGATTGTCGTAACGGCAAGAAATGAACAAACGATAGATATCACGAATCATCAGTTGGGGAAACACTATCCCGGCATCTTTGACTGAGTCGTCTACGCATCACACCATACCGATAAGCATGTGTCCAAATCGGAGCTTTGCAGCAAGATATGAGCAGATTACCTTATAGATGACAACATGAACTATGCACTTGAGGTTGCTGCATGCGGCATGAAAGCATACGTGCTAGAAAGGCCGTGGAATAGACATAGAAAAGAAGAGCATCCGAATATCACGAGAGTGAAACACCGAAGCGAGATCGTTATCCCGCAGCCATAAAATCACTGATATTGTATTTGGCGGTAAGATAGATATATATTGCATTGTCACATAACGACACGAAAAGCCGTTAGAACTGTACTGCATTTTATATGTTTTTTATATTTCGATCATGAAAAGATTGTTGACAGCCACACTCATCGCTGCAGGAAGTGTAATCCTTGCAGGATGTACATTATTCGGGACAAAAAGCGAAGATGGAATAGTTACGGTAGAAACGACTGCTACCACGTTTACCGGTGCAAAAGATGAATGTCTTTCACTTGGTCACCAATGGAACGAATCAGAAACAAGATGTGAAAGACCGGATAACAAGACTATGTGTCTGATGGGTGACAATCAATGGAACGAAAAAACTGACAGCTGTGAATTTTCAAAAGTAAATTGTCTTTCTGCACATCATCAGCGGAATGAAGAAGAGGCTGTTTGTGAGTACACAAAGGAAGAGTGTCTTGCTATGAGTGCACAGCGGGATGAGCAGTCGAGCAAGTGCGAAATCATGCCAGAAACCATAGAAAAGAGAGTAACACAATGTCTCGATGATGGTCATCAGTGGGATTACAGCACTGATACATGCCAGAGTGAAGATCATCAGACAGGTGAACCTGCTAATCCTGACCAGTCAGTATCATCTGACGACAAGACAAAGGGTTATACACTTGCAGAAGTGAAGGTGCATGCGACAGAAACAAGCTGTTGGGCTGCTATCAATGGAAAGGTCTACGATCTGACAAGCCGGATAGCAAAACATCCGGGAGGACCAGACAAGATCAAGTCCATCTGTGGTACAGAAGCATCTGCAGTATTCAATGGAAAGCATGGCGGTATGGAACAACCTGAGACTATGCTTGCGACCTTCCAGATCGGAACAGTTGCAGAGTAGTCCGCTCTGTCCTCTTATAGACTCTTCCAAGCCCCGGAAGAGTTTATTTGTATTTGCAAATGCTGCAGCGATCAGTATAGTGATGCGTACATAATTTTATCTGTTGAATTAACACAGAAAACGATGGCAGTAAGATTTTTTTACGACAGTTTGGATACAGTGAAGAACCTGAAACGTCCTACAAGAAAAGACTATATTAACCTGACAATCGCTATTTTTGCTGCAGTGATTTTCGGCGGTATATTTTTCGTAGCGCTCGATACACTTCTTTCAAATGGCTATCAGATTTTTTACTCTGTTATGACAGGAAATAACTAATGGAAAATCTTCAGACCAATCCAAATGATATCAAAAAGCAAATAGAGGATAATACACATAGATGGTACTCACTGAGCGTTGTTTCAGGGCAGGAGATGCTCGTTGTAGAAAATCTCAGAGAGCGTATCAAAAAACAGAATCTTACAGAAGACATCGTTGATTTTCTCGTCCCTATGGTCAATGAAGCAACGGTAACAAAAGGGAAGAAAGTGATCAAACCAAGAAAGATATACCCTGGGTATATTTTCATCAAGACAAGGATGAACGATAAGCTCCGGTATGTGATCAGAAATACTCCTGGAGTGAAGCTGATTGTTGGAGCTGAAACGCGCCCGATCCCGCTGACAGATAAAGAATACGAAAATATTATGGCACAGATCGACAAGAGCAATGAGAAAGCCGAGATTTTTGTGCCGTTTCAGAAAGGTGATGTGGTGGAGCTCAAGGATGGGGATTTTGCGGGTATGAAAGGAAATGTGAAGGATGTTGATGCAGAAAAGGGTATTGTTGTCGTGAATGTGGAGATCCTCGGAAGATTGACTCCTATCGCGGTGACCTTTGACAAGGTGAGTCCTATGAACTAGTTTTCATCACTCATATAAACCAAATGTATAGAGATAAACAGCTTGTACGTATAACATTGTTTGTACTGTTAGTCGGCATTGTTTTAGTGTATGCTGTTTTTTTTAATATCCATGGTGAATCACTTTCGATCGGAGCAGCACACACGCTGCAGCAGCGGAGAGACAATGCGCAGCATGATGACGCGCCTGAAGCAACAAGCGGTGATATCGCACAGGTAACCGGTATGCAGCAGCAAACCGGTGAAATTGTCGCTGACGAGACAACAGGAACAGCCTTGGTGTTTTCATGACTCCAGCAGCTTTTCGGTGACGATGCGGATTATCTCGATGGAGAAATAAAGTCGCTTTCCGGAGCGATATTGTTCCAAGGAAGCATCGATGTCCTCAAGACGCTCGGGATCAACTATGAGTATGTTCTGAAGGATGGAAAATATAACATTTATTACGTCTATATTGGCCGCGATAAGACCTATAACTTGCCGGAAATCGCAAGAGAGTTTGGAGGAAAAACAGTTGAAATCATCTCCCAGAAAGATATAGTAAACAATCTCTATTTTGGCAATAGAGTGACCTTCATCGAACTACCGCAGTACAAAGATGTTAAGGTAAACGTCTTCATCCAGATGGGCAATGACCTATGGATGATCCAGGACGATGCCAGTCAGTATAGAGCACATAAAAAGTACATAAGACAGCTTTTTACTGGTAAATAAGGCTACTAACTCAAAAAGTTAAAAGTTCGTAAGAACAGGTTAGTTAGCGTATCGTTTTACTCGTATTATATAATACAATGGCTCCAACTAAGAAATTGTCGAAGCAATTTACGCTTCATATCACTGCAGGAAAGGCGATGCCGGCTCCTCCAGTAGGACCGATCCTCGGTCAGAACGGTGTTAATATCGGTACATTCATCAAAGAGTTTAACGATAAGACAAGGGAGATCGCTGGAAAGTTCAGCGGTGCGGATGTTAAGGTCCCAGCTGTTATTTCTGTCTACGCAGACAGGACATACGATATGGAAATCCTTCCTCCGCTTACTTCTCATCTTCTTCTCTGGAAACTCAAGCAGAAACAGGGATCAGCAACACCAAATAAGACAAAGATCGGAACGCTCTCAAGAAAAGATCTTGAAGAGATCGCTGAGATAAAGAAGCCCGTTATGAACACTGCAAAGATGGATTCACTGGTGAAGATCATCGCAGGTACAGCAAAAAATATGGGTATCGAAATTAAATAGTTATATGTTCGTAAAGTTATCATCCCTTGGGAATAAAGGAGAAAAGTTCGATTGAACTTTATAAACCTGTAACTTTATGAACTCTGTTATATAGTTAGTTCATCGTGCTATTCACTGCGGAGAAGAGAGGATGGCTACCTGTGGGAGCTGATTCCGGTTTGATTCGGAAAGGCGTTACCACCACTTTTAGTTGTTTATCATTCGTCATTATGGCAAAACGCGGAAAAAAGTATAAGGCAGCAAGAGAGCTCATCAATCCGGAACAGAAATACTCTGTAGAGGAGGCAGTGGCACTTGCAAAGAAAGGTTCATACTCAAAATTTATGGGTATGATGAATATCGCAGTGAAAACATTTGCGGATCCGAAGTATAACGACCAGCAGCTCAGAGCTGTTACCAGTCTCCCTCATGGAGTGGGTAAAACAGTGAAGATTGCAGTATTCGTGTCAGATGATAAGGTGGCGTCTGCTCAGGCAGCCGGTGCAGATATCGCTGGCAATGCATCACTGCTCAGTGACATCGAGAAGGGAAAGATTGACTTTGATATTCTCATCACGACTCCTGATATGATCAAGGATCTCGCTAAAGTTGCTAAGGCGCTCGGACCAAAGGGTCTCATGCCTTCACCGAAAGCAGGTACTGTCACACAGGATCTGGAAGCGACTATCGCTGAAGTGAAGAAAGGACGTATTGAGTTCAGAATGGACAAGACGGGTAATGTTAACTCTCCGGTTGGAAAACTTTCGTTCTCTGACGAGCAGCTTGTAGATAATGTGAAAGCATTTCTTGCAGCGCTTGAAGAAAACAAGCCAGCAGGTGTAAAGGGTAAACTCATCAAGAAAGTCGTGCTTTCTCCTACGATGGGACCTGGAGCACAGGTTGAGTACTAGTATTTACCATCGATATATCATATGAAAAAGCTCCCGTGAGGGAGCTTTTTCATGACTAGAAATGAGGATCTTCTTTCAGCGACCTGATATGAGTTTTGAGGTAGTCCAGTTTTTCTCACTGGTTATAGAGTCATTTTTCTATTATTTTTCTGAGTGATACGAGGATTGGCGCATCAGCCGCATGGTTTTTATAATGAAGAGATGCAATGCGATCCCTCATGTTTTGTTCTATGATCGTAGCTCATGATGTGCTGAGATATGATTTTATGCTCTCCATATCTTTTTGAAACTGCATAAGCAAATCTGGATGTTTGTACGTTTCCTGTAGATGAGTGTATTTCGCAAATACATTTTTCCATTTTTCCCATAGTTGCTCCTTGTGCATAGCAGAGGGGAGCTGCGCTTCTAAGTAACGTATAAGCGCCGATTTATCTGCAAAGATCTGATAACGAATGAAATTATTCGTATATTTTCTCAGTGCCTTTGCTGCATACATCGACGGAGTATTTTCTGAGATCAGGTAGCCGGCTTTTTTCCCTGCAAAATTGAGTGCAAGAATCCTTTGGGTATATTCCGGTGCCGATCATCATATATGAGGATACTGCAGCGGTTTTGCATTGATGAGAAATGTCTTCACATCTTCTATACGGTCTGCTCATGCAAGCATCACTTCCAGCTTTTCTGCATGCTGATATTTTCCTTTATGCTTTCCATGAAGCGCAAGATCAACCAGTCCAATTGGCATCTTTTCTATATCGTATACGCTGTTTCTGATCACTGCTTCATATCAGTCTCCCTGATATTCTGGGTGCTTTTCAATAGCCCGGTGCTGCATAGTGTTATCATCTTCATAGAGTGGAGTCCGGCTTATCTGATATTTATTCTCAGCATCACCTGCACGACGTGTAAGCTTATCAGTAATGGTATGTGAGGTATATGAACGTATCCTTTGCACGACATGGTTTTGTATTGCCATTTCTTGCTGATTCTTTTGTCTTTCCATCGATTGACCAATCTTCTCTTCCAGCAATGTCATCTTTTCCTCTGCTCCTGACTGCTTTTTTAATATGTAGGGCAGTAAGTACTTTTGTTTGCAGAGCTCCTGGATAGCCGGAGGATTGTTCCAATTCAGACGCTTTATCTTTTCTTCGCGCTGTTCTTCTGTAAGAGTATTGAATACAGCTTCCGCAATTTTCCTCTTTTGTACTTCTGTATATGACTTTACCGGAACCACTTTACTGTAGTACTCTAGTATTTCTCTTCTTTCTGCGCTCTCCATGGTACATTTGAACGAATAAACTTTCTATAGTATCGGTATATTTTGACTAAAGTCAATGAAAAACCCTGACACATGAAATCGCTGGTGAAATACAGGGTTTTCAGCGTACTTTCGGACATAAGATAATAAGTAAGTGCCATTTTTACTGTTTTTGATGTATCAATTTAGTGAAATAAGTCAATAACCTATATATACTTCTTGCAACCAACAAACTGCACACATATTTTTCCAGAAAAGCAAAGGTGAATAGCAGAGGAGAGGGGTCTAATATTTGTCTTTTCAATAACCCCTCACTATCATAGAACTGTTATATTTATATCTCCCAAAACAAAAACGCATGAGTTATATACCTGATGTGGTGATTGAAAAAGTGGAAAGTCTGAAGAAACAGGGTAAGTTTGATGAGGCGCTGAAGCTCATCAATCATGAACTCATGAAAAATCCAAGCAATGAGCAGGCGCTCATGCAGGTAGTGGATATCGAGTATAGACGCGGTGAGCTCGATAAAGCATGAAAACCAGTTGATTTTCTCTTACAGAAAAGAGCAGATGATCCTATGGCGCTCTATATCAAATGAGTGCTTGAGATGGAAAAGAACAACTTCCTCGATGCCAAGAAGTACTTTCAGGAGGCGATCAAGCTGACAAAGTTTGAAAATCATGAAATCCTTCGTTGCTATGGTCTCTGTGAATATCGATATGGAAATAGAGAAAAAGGTGTACAGTTCCTTGAAGAATCATGGGATCTCAATAATAAGGATGCAGAAGTGATCTATAACCTTATAGAGATATACCTGCTTGAGTTTGACTACAGACGTGCAAAACGCATGATCATGTATTATCAGAAGAATCATGATACACTGCAGACATTTGATAAGGAAATATCATTTTACGATCAGAAAGTGGAGCTTTTTGATAAATTCATCCAGAAGAACGCATAATCCATTTATTCTACGACATCATCATGAAATTATTGTCATCCATCAAGCAGATCATCAGTAAAATCCATATGCCGAAGCTTCATGCTCACGCATGATCTGCAGTGCATGCAAAGCATTGACATAAAAAGAGGAGTGGTAAAGGAAGTATCGTCAACAAAGCAACGAAATACCTTTGGAGGCATAGCCGGCTGCAGTTTCTCGGTATAAGTGCTGTCATTGCATTTCTGCTATTCTTTCTGCATCTGTTTCTCACGGGAGCTTACATATCACAAAATGTATCCAGTGATATCAAGCAGAGACTCGGTTTCTATTTCTATATCACTGAGCCGGGGCAAAATGGCGTAAAGCTCAATGAAGATACGATCTTCGGTCGTGTCATGAGCATGAAATCTGACCTAGAGCATGCCGGTTTGGAGGTGGAATACCATTCAAAGGAAGACGCGCTTTCTATGCTCCAGGAAAGGATTCCCGGTGTGATACAGAACTTTGATAAGTATGGCATTGCAAATCCGCTACCGGCAACAATGTATGTTACCTTTGATAATAATAACGAATATCAGGCGCTCAGCGGTATTGTCAGCACATACAAGGATGTTGTCCGTAATGCAGAAAGTATCCAGACAAAAGGAGGTTTCGCAGAGCAACAGGAAAGAATTGCGAATATCATCAATATCACAAATTTTGCTACTGCATTCTCGCTAGTATTGGTAATCGTTGTGTCGGCAATGATCATCACATTCCTGATCCTTATCATCACGATGAAGTGCAGGCAATTCCTGAAGAATATTGAAGTGGAAAAGCTTTTGGGCGCTCGTTATATGACGATCAAGATGCCATTCCTGATAAGTATTGTATTCATGCTTCTCATCTCATTTGTGCTGACAGGAGTGATAGTAGGAGTCATCGCATATTATATCGGCAGTTCGTTCACATATCTTTTCCATACCTCACTGCTTTCATACATCGGAAGCATAGGATGGGGTAATATCATCGTTATCCTTGGTGCAGAATTCGTACTGCTAGCAATGCTTGCGACAAGTATTAGTGATAGGGTGCTGACACGTATCATCAGAGAGATTTAAACCTAAATGCTATAAAAAAGAAAACCTGCATCGTGCAGGTTTTTTTGTATTGTGATCGCTACCACAGCTTAACGAAGCGGCAGTACGAGTCTTTGCGTCTTGTCAGCACGTGAGATAGTAAGTTCCATAGTCTCACCTGATCCGTAACCTGCCCGATAGCGAGAGAAAGGAACGTTGCCGTCAATATCCTTACCGTCGATCTGCAGGATGATATCACCCCTGATGAGTCCTCACTCTGCAGCAATGCTGCCAGTTGCAACTCTTTGGACATACCAACCGGAAAACTTCTTGAGATCAAGCTGCTGAGCAATATGCGTATTCAGCGCTATCGTGGTGATGCCAAAAGGGTCTCTGATGATTCTTCCCTCTTGTGCTACATTGGTAAGCAGCTGCTGCACCATGTCTTTCGTGAGCGGCAGAGCGAGACCTCATTGCTGATCGCTGTTCTGCATAGCGGTTGTAAGACCGATCACATTACCCTGAAGGTCGATAATTGGTCCGCCGCTGAAGCCCGGATAGACTGTTGTGTCGATACGGAAATACGGTAGGTTGACCGTCGTATCTCACGAAGCTGTATTGAACACAACATTTCTCTGACTGATCGTTGTCATCTTCTGGATGAAATCCAAGCTTGTCTGGCTGCTGCCAAGTGCTATGGCAAACTGACCAAGGTTGAGCGGGCTATCTGGACTGACGAAGGCAGCAGCAGTGAGATCGCTGATGGCATTGCCGGTGATATCAGTCACTTTCAGGACAGCAAGATCAAGGTACGGGTCAAGCCGGATGTTCGCTACCGGAAGTCTTTTTCCTTGTGCAGTGATCGCTACATAATTGTCCTGCAGATTTGAAACGACATGCTTATTGGTGAGCAGATATCCGTCTGATGTCACAATCACAGCAGTTGCGCCTCATCTGATAGAAGAGATAAGTCCTCCGGAACCATTACCAGTGACATCTCTGGTACGCACCAGATGCACTACTGATGGCAAAGCATGCTGAATAGCTTCTGTGATATCACTTTGCGTATCAGAAAGCTTTCTGTACTCGTTGACGTTTTCCTGGATCACCTTTTGATTGATCACCTTAGTGACACCGTTTTTATCCCGGACCCCAGTCAGGAATTCAGTACCGTACTGGTTGATCGCATAGTAGAATCCACCGAGAAGGAGGAGCGTGATGAATATATTGAGCGTGATGATATGAGAAGTTTTCATAGCGATGAGAATGTTGTGAAATAATAATGGATTATTGATAACGGATTATCTTTGCAATATCCGTATCGGTTTTAGATAATCTTTCTTCTGACAGTCGGTGAGATCTTGACGAGAAGCTCGTAAGAGATCATGCCTGACGCTTTGACCATGTGGGGGAGCGTGTTGAGTGATGATCTCGTTGCTGCCATAATCTCGACCATGTCGCCGATAGCAAGGTCATACTCTGCGGCGTTGACGGTGCAGAGATTCATAGAGATTGTTCCAACCACCGGTAAGTATACATCTTTCCGTTTCACTTGCCAGTTGTTTGAAAGCACTCTTGGGAGTCATTCAAAGTAACCGAAAGGGATAGTAGCGATACGAGTATCTCCGGGTGCTGTATAGGTGAAGTTGTAACCGACTCATTCTCCCTGTCCGATATCCTGCAGTGAAACGACTGATGAGCAGATGCGCATAGCTGGCTGGAGGAGCGCGCCTTTATGAAATGCCGGGTCGTCTTCCGAAAGAGGATTGTAACCATAGAGAGAAAGTCCGACTCTTTGCGCATTAAAAAACTCATCGTAAAGTTTCAGTGTGCCTCCGCTGCCGCTGATATGTCTGTATTGTGATTCAAAGCCATACTCAAGAATCTTCTCGTGCATACGCTTGAAGTTTTCTACCTGCAGCTGCATACCTTCGGGATTGATAGTATCAGCATCAGCAAAGTGAGACATGATTCATTCTACTGATACCCGAGAAGCTCACTGCAGCAGTGTCAGGAATTCATCCAATTCGTGCTCCTGGATACCCTCACGGTTCATACCAGTGTTGAGAAAGATATGGATATTGCATTTCTTTCTATAGGCGATGAGTCATTCCAGCGTGCTGAGATTGTAGACAGTAAACGATGCGCGTTTTCGATTGAAATGCCTGTAGTTACGCACATCAGTTTCACCGAGGATCAGTACCTTTTTCTTGGTATGTCTTTTGACGATCTGGTATTCGGGAAAACTATCGACTGCAACCATCTGCACGTCGGTGCTGTCAATGATCTGGCAGACCTGCTTGAGACCATGGCCGTATGCGTTGGACTTCAATACCGGTATGATCTGATCAAACGGATGAAGCGACTGCAGATACGACAAATTATGCAGGATGGCTTTCCTGTCGATAAGGATCGTATTGAGACTCTGAAGCTTGGGTGCAAAAAGGTGGCGAAGGAAATTAAGCATGGGGTATATACACAAAACAAAATTATATCTCTTTTCTCTCTATATCCACACCGATTGATTTGAGCTTATTGACTATATCTTCATATCATCTTAAGATCAGCTCCTCATTGGTGATAGTGGTTTCTCACTCAGCGATGATACCAGCTACCAGCATAGCACCGCCTCATCTGATGTCAGTGCTCGTGACGAAATTTCCGTGAAGCTTTGTCGGTCCGATTACGACGACCTGATGCGGGTTGAGCACTTCGACTTTTGCACCGAGATTTTCAAGCTCTGCAAGATAGGCAAATCTTCCTTCGAAAAGCGTCTCAAATATTTTGCTGACTCACTGTGCTTGTGTCAGAAGCGCTGCAAATACCGACTGCAGATCGGTAGGGAATCCCGGAAAGATCATCGTCTGTATCTTCGTTGCATGATAATTGGCAATATTTTTGCTGCTGACACGGAATGTCTGATGGTCAATAATAGAGTAGTCAATACCGATATTTTTGCATACAGCAAATACTGACAAAAGGTCCTTGATATCCACTCCGGTGATGGTGATATCGCTATCCGGTGCCGTTGCACCAATAGCTAAAAACATACCGGCTTCAAGATAGTCACCGGTGATACGGAAGTCTGTGCTTTTGATGACTATCGACGATGGTCTGATCGTGATGCTATGGTCATAATTCACTTCAATGTCTGCCCCGATATTTTTGAGAAAATCGACAAGGTTCAGCACATGCGGTTCAATAGCAGCCTGATACAGGTTGTATTCTTTTCCTTGTGCATCAGATAAGAATGCGAGATAAGTGAGTATCGCCTCTGTTGCAGTGACACTGAACTCCTGCAGCACTATTTTTTCTTTTGGCAAAGACGTCTTCTTGTAGATCTTTGTATTGCCTTTAAAATCCAGTGATACACCGCACTGTGCCAGCGCATCGTCAAACGTGTCGAGAGATCTTTTACCGAGTTTACATCCGCCGACTCCGACAAAATGCACTTCACCAAAACGGATAAGACCATACGGCAGCATGAGAATAGAAGCTCTTAGTTTGAGACATAACGGGTCTGTCAGATCGAAGAACGACTTTCCTGCCGATGCTTTCACCGCATTTTCTGCAATGGTGTGCAGACGCTCAACATCGAGGATATTCGGCATATTCTCCAGATGTACTTTGCTGTCAGTCAGATAATTCGCGGCCATGATCGGCAGTACAGCATTTTTACTTCATGAGATGGTTACTGTTCACTTCAGCTTTGGTGAATGCTTTATTACAAACATGAATGCTTCCTATCATAACGAGGTAAAAAAAACTTATATTACTCTTCCTCTGCTTTCATAGCCTCAGCTTGTGAAGCCAGTATCAAGGCGTTGACGATATCATCAAAATCTCCCATCATGATACCGGGAATATTACCCCATGACTCTTTGATGCGATGGTCAGTGACACGGTCCTGCGGAAAATTATATGTTCTGATTTTTTCCGAGCGGTCGCCTCCTCATATCTGATCACCCCTGATTTTACGTTCTTCGTCCATTTTCTTATCCTGCTCCACCTGATACATTCTTGCCTTGAGTACCGACCATGCTTTCTCTTTATTCTGCATCTGTGATTTGCTGTCACCGATCGTCACGATTGTTCCGGTCGGGATATGGTGCAGTCTCACTCACGTCTGATTCTTGTTCGCATTCTGTCCTCCGGATGATGATGCAGCATACGTATCCATCTGCACATCCTTCGGATCGATGAAGAACTCAACATTTTCCACTTCCGGCATGATTGCGACCGTGATGGTTGATGTATGCACGCGTCCTTGTGATTCGGTTGCAGGTATGCGCTGCACGCGGTGAACACCAGATTCAAACTTCATCTGGCTGTATACGTGGTCGCCGGACATCTTCACCATCGCAAATTTGATGCCGCCGACATCACTGTAAACCTGTTCAATGATCTCAGTCTTCCATCCTTTTTTCTGCGCGTAGAGCATATATGCTTTCAGCAGCTCGGCAGCAAAGAGTCCTGCTTCATCCCCTCCTGCAGCTGGTCTTATTTCCAGGAAAATGTTTTTGTCATCGTTAGGGTCTTTCGGCAGCAGTGCAATCTTCAGCTTTTCCTCAAGATCTGCGAGCTGAGTGTTCGCTTCATTCAGCTGTTCTTTTGCCATCTCGACCATATCTGTGTCTGACTCGTTTCCCAGTATCTCTTCAGCTTCCTTTTTCTGTCATGTAAACTTTTTATACTCCTGGAAAAGATCATATGCTTCCTGTAACCCCTGCGCCTTCTTATTGAGCTCGATCAGTTTTTTCTGGTCGGACAAAGTGTCGGGATCCATCAATTGTTCCTGTATAGTATTATAATTCGATTCTATCTGCAATAATTTGTCTAGCATGTGAATAACAATATGATAAATTTATGATATGAGCACTAAGTAGAGGGCAACAGTGATGATAACAAGCAATATTCCTCATGCGATACCGCTAACTACCCTTCCAGATGTCGCTATCGCCTGTTTAGCATGACGTCTTGTATGCTTTGCGATCTTTCTTCGGTAGAGGTAACATCACACTGATAACGCAAATGCAGCGATGACCGGCAGTCACACCATAAATGATGAGATGAGGATCAGCGAATATCATGCATTCGTCAGCACACTTATCATCCCTGATGTGGATCAGATCACACATGAGGTCATCTGCATGGTTGCTTCGTTCCATCAGGTGCAGATGTGCATTCATGCAAATGCAAGTACAACAGCAACGTAGCAACAGAACACGGTGAGTGTTCCCATAATAAGAAACATGAGGTTCTGACCAAGCTTATGCATCGCATGAAGAAAAAACTAAAAGAATATCTGACTCATAACAATAAAGAAGAAGTTGAATATTGATTCAGTCACCGTAGAGATATACGTTCCGATAATATTTCTTCCTACCCCCATGATAAGCACCAATGCAACGATTGTCAGGATATGTCCGTTTCTTTCCATCCGATATCCTGCACTCGGTGAGATGATCTTTATGATCCTATACCCATCCAACGGAAAGAGCGGAATCATGTTGAATACTGCTAAACCTATATTCACCATACAAAATAATACCCAAAATTGAATCACGATGTCGTTGGTCGCAAATATTTCCACCGGCGAACCGATACCTATCACCAGCGCATATATTCCCATGATCATCATACCAGCCATACACATGAGGATATTGCTGACAGGTCATGCCATAGCGACGAGAAAGTCATCTCTGACCGGATTGCGGAAATATCCCGGATTGGTGTACACCGGCTTTCCCCATCAGAAACCAATCAGAAAAATCATGATGAACCCGATATAATCAATATGGGCTAATGGATTTGGTGTCAGTCTTCACTGGAGGCGGGGAGTGGGATCCCCAAGTTTGTTAGCACTCCATGCATGAGCGTATTCGTGCAGTCCGATAGAGACGATGAGAACAATACCGAGCAGTACATATGAAATAATATCTGAAGGCATATACATCATTAACTCATAAATAATAGTTCATAGATCATAACTATGGTTTATGATTTATGCATTGTGCATTAGTTAGCGTAGTTCAATGAGGTAGCCGGTCAGCTGACCTGCAAGCTTGATGTTAGATGCAGCTTTACCAATAGCAAGAGGCTTCTGATCGTCCGGCAGTGTCACGATAGCTTTCTTTCCCTTGAGTTCAATAGACTCGATACGTGCAGGTTTCAGGCAGTCGGCAATGAGCTTGATGTCATCTTCTTCAATCTGTTCAATAAAGTCGATCTTCTCACCATCAAGCAGCGTCAGGATCGTATTGATTCTTTCTGCACGCTGACCAACAAACACACCTACCGGATCGATCTTTTCATCAAGAGACGCAACGATCATCTTTGTTCTCTTGCCGGGAACTCTGGCGATCTTTCTGATCTCCACTTTCCCTTCGTCCAATTCCGGCACGATCTTTCTGAGGATGGCTTCGATGAAGTCGTTGCTTGACTGGGTGATATCGAGGATGATACCTCCTGTTCCCTTTGAGATCTGTCTCAGAAGTACAAAGATCTCTTCACCCGGGTGGTATAGTCTTCATGGGATCTGCCCTTCAGGTCAAAGTACTACCGTTGTACCATCAATATCAAGCACGATGCTGTCTCCGTTTACTCTGAGCACTTTTGCTCTGAGGAGTTCGCCCTGCTTATTCTGAAATTTCTCATAGAATCTTTCTCTTTCGATCCCTTTCAATGACTGCTTGATCGTTTGCGCAGCAGCCTGTACTGCAATACGAGAAAATTCCAGTTTCTCCGGTGTGATATCCATGAGCACGGTTTCTCCTTCTTTAATATCTTTTCTATGCTTCTTTGCATCAGTGAGGGACATCTGGTAGCTGTCATCTTCCACTTCCGGCACTACTTCGTACTCTCTGAAGACACGGATATTACCAGCCTTGTCGATGGTCACCTGGACAGACGCCTTTTTGTCGTTTGGCAGATAATCTTTCTTGAAAGCAGACTTGAGTCCAAGTCTTACGATTTCCATCACCTGATACGGGTCAAATTTGTAATCCTCGATAAGTTGCATGATCGAGGCCTGGATGGTTTTTCCGTCTAACTGCATTTTGTATACTATTATAAGCTAAATATTATGTCAGTATCATCATACCAGACTTCCTGGTAAAAAAAATCGTTCCCCTGGCGGGAACAATGTCATAATATGCCATTGACGAGTAAATGCAAGAGAAGTTTTATAAAATACGATTGTTTTTTTGCGTCACATCACTAGGTTTTATTGTATGAATAGTTTATTGGTGACCGAGCAGCACCAGCGTCCATCAGCAGCGCTGCTGCCGCAAAATCCTTGGAAAAGACGGAAGGTGAAGACGAGCCATATCAAGTATGGTCTCTTTTTCTTTATGATTTTTATGATGATCACTGCGGTGAAAGTGTATCTCAATTATGCCAATATCAATCAGAACATCATAGACGTGAAAGCGAAGATCGTGCAGAGACAAAAAGATATGCTCTATCTGGAAATCCAGAATGAATACTACCGTTCGCCGTATGCGTATAAGCTTACTGCGCATCAGCAGGGAAATCTCCTCGAGTGAGAGCAGTTCATCCTCTTTGAACATATAGATCCTACGAAGCAGACAGCTGCACTGACATGAAGCGCAGGAACGTGACATACCGGCAGCGCATCGACTGAAAATTCACTCACCCCATCAGCTTCATGGCGTCAGTTCTTTGAACAGAAGATAGACAGCATACCATAACGACTTGCAATAGTATAGGCTAATCTATACATATGCATTATATTTAATTCTTTTCTCTTTCACATGAACGGCAATACAAAAAAAGCAATTATCGCTGTGGTAGCGGTTGTGGTTCTCGCAGCGCTCGCATGGTTTTTATTTGGTAACGGGAAGGAAATGCTCGGAAGCAAGACAGTAAAGGTCGGCGATACTATCGCCGTTGATTATATCGGAACACTTGATGACGGAACAGTATTTGATACAAGCCTTGAACAGGTGGCTAAAGACAATGCGTTGTTCTCTCCGCAGAGACCTTACGCGCCGCTTGAGTTTACTGTCGGTTCAGGTCAGATGATACCAGGATTTGACAATGCAGTAAGAGGCATGAAGGAAGGTGACACTAAGAAGATCACGCTCGTTCCTGACGATGCATACGGAGAGGTGAGAGAAGATCTTATCGTTGCAGTATCAGGATCACAGTTCACTGATGCAGGTATTACTCCAGAAGTAGGACAGTCGTATCAGACAGCTCAGGATGTGGTAGCGACAGTGAAGGCGATATCTGGTGACACGGTGATCATGGATTACAACTCACCATTTGCTGGTAAGTCGCTCACATTTGAAATCACGCTCAGGGAGATCAAAGATAAATAATAAGCAAACCAATTGGATATACACCATATCATGAAAGATGAGAGCTGTTGCAACGGCCCTCATTTTTTTTATAACTGCACTACTATTTAGCATATAACCTCTGGATGTAGGTATGCAGCTTTTCAAGCGTATCCTCTTATCGCTGTTTCCGGAGGAGATCGTCAATCAGACCATCAATCCCGCAAGCATGTTTGTGTCGTTCATCAACGCCAAGCAGTTTTTTTCTGTGGTAAACAGGAAAATCGTTGAGAATTATAAGCTCAATCTTTTTGACATCTCACTTGATCCGTTTGAAGTGAAGATTGGATTTGGTGAGACGCCGACGATCAAGGTGAAGGATGTAGATTTCTACTATGGGTACGCAGCAAGTGCAAACTTTAATGGGTATAGATTTTTCTCTCCGTCAAATATCGCAACAAGCATCTCGCTCATCGCTGCACTCTATACGAAGCAGGCATTTAAAGACAAATCGCCGCAGCTGTTTCTGTATTTCCTTTTTACGGTCTATCTGCTGACGTTTCTTTTTCAGGCGAGACTGAAAGTGTTTCCATCATGAGATGAGAAAGAAAACTATGCATGGTTCATCGATCTGTTCTTTTCGTTCTATAAGGTAGTACTGGACCAAGCAGGCATCGAAATCGGCATCGTTGAGATGGATGGTCTCAGACAAAAGCTCCTGCAGCATATCCAGGTATTTTTCATGCTCTACTATGTCTACCAAAGCGTCGGTACATGTATCCAGCCATATGGCATATCAGAGAAAGAGTTTTATGGATGGCTCTTTTATGACGAACTGAAAAAAGGAGACTATCAGCCGATGGTGCAGGATCGGGTCAACAATGCTCAGCGCTATGCTGCAAGCACCACATTCACTACGACCGAAAAGAAAGTGATGCACCTCGTGCTGCCAGCAGATATCTTGCTCAGATACCTGCTGGAGACGGATGATGTATTTATCGTAACGGACATCTTTGCAAACGGCATCTATGAGAAAGAGAAAGTGGATGAGTACCTCAGGTCGTTCCTTACCTCGGACGATAAGCTTGGTGAATTTCTTATGTATATCACCGACTACACACACTATAAAAAGAACTACTTTTCTGCACTGAAAAAATATGTGATCCGCACGGTGAAAAATGATCCGTCAGCGTCCAATCCTTCATACGATCAAGATCTTGATGAGCTCCTTTCTACTATCGGTGATCATACTAATCTCGATAATATCCAGATACCACAAAGCCTGAAGAAGGAGGCGGAGATCATGGAAAGAATGATGAATTTTTATGTGACATTTGTTGGTGGATTTCGGACAGCAAGAGGTGATACCTTCTATCTCAGACTCTGCAAGAAAGAACTCATGCAGCTGGTATCACAGGAACTTCCTTCCGGGATTAAGCAGGATGCGCTCTATTACTACGGCGGAGTGCTGTATCACTACAGCAAAAATGTCTTTTATTATAAGTATGCATTTGAGAATATCCGCGCGTGAAAGGATAAGTTCCACCTCCCATTTCGTGCGACATTCCGTGAAGTCTATTCTAATCTATTCATCATCAAGCTGTTTGATACGCATGCGATAGCGACACTGCTGCAGGATATCAACCCAAGAGATACAAAGATCTATGTCAAAAACAAGCAGGTCATAGAACTCTTTAAAGAATTTTTCTCACAGCGTGTGAGTGAGATGCTCCATAAAGGAGGAGAATCGCTGGTGCACCAGTTTTATGATCCGCTGCGCGCATGTGTGCCTCATATTCCATGATTTCTGGAAACAATCCAGCAGAGTATCACGCCTTCCGAAAAGGAATATCTGAAGGAAAGCCTGTATACAGTTGATGTACGGCTCTTTCAGGAGCTGCTGAAGCGTATCAGCAGCGGTAATCTCCAGCGGCAGAGTAAATACAGCGACTATAGTATCCTTGGTATCCTTGCATCACTCAAAGACACTCTTTTCGGTTTTATCCTGTACTATACGTACATGCTTGACCAAGCAGAGAAGCAGTGACAGATCTATATCGGCGAGGATCTTTTCCTGAAGATATACATTCTTGATGTGCTGAATATCACTGAAGAGTACTGTCCATTTTTTGCGGCACTTATCGAAAGTCTCGTGAATGAACGGAAGCCGATCCGAAAACTTCGGATGTGACTTGATGACAACAAAGAATACTTCCAGATCGGTTATGAAAACCGAAAACACTTCATCCTCAATAAAACGTCAGAGGATATCATGACATGAGTGGCAGGGGACGATATTATTCGGCTGAGAGGATATCTAAAGAATATTCGCTACTACAACATTAGGTTTGTTGTGCCGGGAAATTAATTTTTCACAGTGTCTCGATTTCAATTATTCCATCTTCATCAGAATCTCTTCCACCGTCAGCGTAGGCGGATAGGTGTTTTTTACAAACTTGATGGTCTGCAGCGTGAGGAAGAATCCGATACCGAGATAGAAAAAGATGATAGAAAATGAGAGCTGCACCGGCAGTTTTAACGATATGATAAGATAGATATTGATAAGCATGCTCACGATATTCGCGCCTATCCGATAGCTGTAATCTTCCTTCTGAAGAATTCATCTCCTGATGATAAAGTCAGAGTAGAATATCAGTCATGAGCTGATGATGCTCCATCCGATGCCGCAGAGCGCCATAGTGAGCGTCTGGTATCCTGCTGCGAGTGCAATGCCGAGATAGACGGCAAAATGTATGATGAAAAAGACGCTGTATCTTTGCAGCTTATAATTGAAATGGATTTTCTTCAGCAGCAGAAAGTTGATGAAAAATATGATGATGCTGCACCGGTAGAGTATCTGCATACTCAGTACTCATGGGTTGCCGAGTGCGAAAAATGAATAGATGATGCAGAGAATGATAACGATGTTGAGCCCGCTGAGTGCCGTTTTGATGGAATTCGGGATATGCTGGATGAAATTATTAAAGTAGATAAGCGTTTCGATCTTCAGTGGTTTTTTGCGAGAGAGGATCGTGCCGCCTGCAAGGATATCACGTACATCGGGCTTTCCAAGCTCAAATGACATCCCGGCGTACGACTGTACGAAAGAGATGAAAAAATAGAGCAGCAGCAGATAGATCTGAGAGAGCGCAAGGCCTACAAAGAGGTTATGGAGAAAGAATTGTATAAGAAAGGAGATGATCGTCAGATGAAACAGCAGGAAGGTCATGAATTCCCGTTCCTTTTCTATCGGTGCCCGGATCCTCAGAATAAAGACGATGAAGCTATAGATACCAAACGTGAAGATCGGAAGCATCAGCGTGATGGAGAGAGTGGTGAGCCATGGTTGTGTTCAAGCGATATTTCGGATCATGATACCAAGCGCCATATAATATCCTATATGGAAGATGTTCTTTCCATCATCATAGTCAGACAGTAGTGACACCATCCGCCCTATGATATTGATCATAATAAGGATCATGCCGATCACATAATAATCGATGCCCGCAAATGAAAGGATCCCATACATGCCAAGCAGTATCAGTCACCGTGCGATGAGGAAGCTTTGTGAACTGAAAAATTGTTTCAGGGTGCCTCCGGTATGCTTGGTAGAAACGACATTGTATAAAAAGAGCATGCAGAAGAGCAGCGGCAGAAGACCTACCAGCCATGCATTGATAGCAAAGAAATAGAAGATGAATGAGATGGAAACGATACCAAGAAGGAGTGCCATGCCGGGAGTATGCAATAAAGGATACTAGAGAGCGAAATTGCTGATAATGAGATATCTGATGACAAAGTACACTACAGCACCTCAGACAAAGAGTGATGAGATCTGCACGATACTATGCCTTTTTACCTTATTGATGGTGATAAGAATAAGTCCTATCAGTGAGAAATCGACGAATGCAAAGAAAAAGATCTTTTGCTGGAGAACATAATGCTGGTAAAGCGAACTAACCGTCAGCCGGATCAGGCACATAAAGATAAACAGCACCATATAGTCGATTGATTTGTAGAGTATATCACCCCGGTCAGCAAATTTCTTCTGAAAATCTTTTGTAAGAAATTTCTGATAGATACCTGGTTTTCCCATCATGATATAAAAGACATCAGATGGTGTCTTTTCGAGCTTTCCTTTTTTTACTTTGAGCGACTTTTCGTATCTTTCGTATTCACGGACAAGATCAAGATGAGTGACCACTGAATGTTCTATCAGTGTTGCCTCTGCTGCCTTCATCTGGTCGAGGTAAGACATTTCAAGCTCTTCCATCAGCTTGTACGCATCGCTCACGAGAGAACGCATCTTCGGAATGTTTGATCCCATTCTTACTTTCTTGAGTTCCTCCTCGAGATTGCTCATATCAGTGGCCTTCCTGGTCATGAGGCCCGAAGTAGAGATCTTTGCCTTGATCTCCTCCATGTCGCTGATCGCCTGAGAAGCGATGCGTTTCATCTTTTCAAGCTGTGGATCTTTCTGCAGCACGACATTGGTCGTATTGGCGATGGTATGCTCTTTCTGCACGCTTTTCTTTTGCTCTTCTGTGTATTCAGTTTCCAGCTTCTTGATGACCATCGCGATATCCTCATCGCTCATCCGGTGAGCGTAATTGTTGATAGACGTGATCTTGAGTCCTGCTTTAGTATAGAACACATATGCGTCTCTTGCCTTATCAAATGTCGTGATGATATCTATAGTTCACTGCCCGAATACCACTTTCATCGTCACCTGTCCGAATGTCTGTCTTTGTCACTCAAATGGCTTTAATTCAAAAATGGCCATACTGTTTTTAGCACAGAAATCTCTGGCTGTCGCCTCATCGGTAGCATCTATAACAAAGGAAAGGTTTTCCTGCTTTCCCTGTATCTCTTTAATTCATGTGATATGAAATAGCATAAATAAGCCATTTTTACGTAAAATTTACTGCTTTATATTGATTTCTAGCGAATTATCAATATAAACACACTCATCGAAGATACCGTTACTATACACAAATATCAACTCTATATACTATTGATAATTTTTTACTCTTTACATCTCATGCATGCAGTGATTCACTCCTACATGAAGTGCCCTCGACCAGTATTTTGCTGAGTGAGTCATGTCAGTGCACTTTAAGGAAGGTGTTCCTATGCTCAAAAAGAAGTGACGTCCTGGTGCATGGGAAGCGGAAGTTGCTCCTCAGGCTTTCTCAAAAGAAGACCTGGAAGCGCTTATCCATACACTTTTCGTAGAAGCACAGTCAGGAAAGGACCAATTTCTTGAAATAGATAAACCGCTTTCAAAAGTCCTGCAGCTTTGACCGTACAGAGTAGTGGTTGTGTATCCTCCATTGTCAGATGGATTGGAGATGACGGTGGTCAGACCGGTGAAGAAGCTTTCATTTGCCGATTATGAACTTGCTGAAGATCTGGCGAATCATCTGAGACACACTGCCAAGTGATTACTGATCTCTGGAGCTCCCGGTGAAGGTAAGACCACATTTGCTCAGGCACTTGCTGAGCTCTACAGCAGTGACAATAAGATAGTGAAGACCTTGGAGTCACCTCGTGATCTGATGGTGCCGGACCAGGTGGTGCAGTATTCATTCACCTACGGATGACATGATGAAGTCCGTGACATATTGCTGCTTTCGCGTCCTGATGCAGCGTTTTACGATGAGGTCAGAAACAAAGAGGACTTTGAGCTCTTTGCTGACCTGAGACTCACATGAGTCGGACTCGTCGGAGTAACCCATGCGACGAAAGCAGTCGACAGTATCCAGCGTTTCGTCGGTCACGTAGAATTAGGTATCATTCCGCAGGTGATTGATACGGTGATCTTCATCAAGGCAGGAAAGATCGACGAAGTGTTGCTGTTGGACCTTATGGTAAAAGTACCGCATGGTATGATGTCAGAAGATCTTGCTCGTCCTGTCATCCAGGTGTCATCGATGCTGACCAAGAAAGTCATGTATGAGATTTACTCATTTGGTGAGCAGATCGTCGTGATGGAAGTTGCAAAGGTGGACGCTATGAGAGAAGAGAAATGAAATCCTATAGAGACATTTGCAGCATATTATCTCCAGGATTATTTTCAAAAGAAACTGGGCGTCGATGCAAAAGTGAAAGTCAATGACATCATGAGCATCACGGTCTATGTTGATGACAGTGACAAATGATCTATCATCGGTAAATGAGGTGAAAAAATCCAGGCGCTTGAAAAGAAACTGGGTGTCGGCATCAGTCTCCGCGATTATAGTGATATGCTTGATGAATCATTCCACGATACAAATGCGTACGATGAACCGGAAGACGAAGAAGAGTCAGCCTATAAGACATTCAGAGGCAAGAAACCGGAAAAGAAATTTGGTTGAGCGAAGAGGGGACCAAGGAGAAGAAGATAACTTTTATGATATGTTATGTTTTGTATGCAGATTGAAAATGTATTGAGTTTCACCAAGTTTCTCAATCAAATGAGGACGATAGAGCGTACTATCTATTATACTGGATCTGATAGGAGAGAAAATGATGCTGAACATTGCCGGCAGCTGGCAGTATTATCATGGTACATTATCGCTACTGATAACTTACCGCTTTCTTTAGAAAAGGTTTTGCAGTATTGCCTCATCCATGATATTGCAGAGATCTATGCAGGTGATGTAGAAGCAATCGGCAGAACGCCGGAACAGCAGGCTCAAAAAGAACTGAATGAGAAGGCAGCCGTAGAACGTATTGAACATGAATTCCCTGAGTGACATGTATTGCGAGAGCGGCTTGATAGATACGAAAAGAGACAAGATGAGGAATCGAAATTTGTCTATGCGCTCGATAAGCTTATCCCTCTATTCAATATCTACAATGATGGATGACATTGGCGAAAAGAAAGGAAAATAACACTTGATGCCGAATTGCGTATATCTAAGGAGTGAAAGGTACAGATATCACCTGAAGTTGAAAAACTTTGGCTGATGATCTATCCGATGATGAAAGAACAGGAGTCAACTATGTTTCACATATGAGAAAAGTAGTTTTATTACTTCAATCATTACTATCATGGGCCTTCTCAAGTTTAACCTCAATGACAATGAAGCGAAGTTGATCAGCTACACGAAGAAAAAACCTTCGCTGAAAAATCAGCTCATCACTGGTATAAAAAATGCTCTCGGCATGAAAAACAAAGAGCTGGTTCAGGAGAAAACACAGCAGGACGTGTTTACCACACTCCATTCAACACCCCAATCAAATGATATGACACATCCTTACTAACTACTATCTTTAGAAACTTATCAATCTACACCTCACATGTCACAATTCCATTACTCAAAGATCATAGCAACCGTAGGTCCTTCTCTTGCAAAAGAGACAGTGCTTTCAAAAGTTATCAACTTCGTTGATGTATTCCGCATCAATCTCTCTCATGGATTTGACGATCAGAAAAAGAAATACATCGATACTATCCTGAAACTTGATAACAGTAAAACTATTGTACTCGAGACAAAAGGAGCAGAAATCAGATCAAAAAATGTTGAGTCTATCAAAGCGAAGAAAAATGATCTTCTCCGTATCGAATATTCAGAATATCAGGACGAAGAGAAAGGGAAACTATTTATCGATTATCCGGAGATCGCTGATATCTCAACCAGTGCCGAAATGGTGTTTGATGAATCCGATGCAGTGCTGAAGGTGCAGAAGAATGAAGGTGATCACTTGATCTGTAAAGTAATAGAGTCAGGGACTATCCAGCCGAACAAGAGAATGACGTTCAGAAATTATAAACCTATCCTGCCATTCATTACAGAAAAAGATAAAAAAGATATTATCCGGGGAATTCAGGCAGGCGTGAATATTCTCGTCGTATCGTATGTAAAAGATGAAAATAATATCCTGGAACTTCGTGAGTTTTTGTACCAGCACCAGGGGAAAAATGTGAAAGTATTATCAAAGATCGAGACAAAAGAAGCGATCGATAATATCGACCAGATCATCAATGCGTCTGATGGTATCCTTCTCAAGAAAGGTGAGATAGAGACGCTGACAACGAAAAAGCATATGAATGAAGAGAAGGTCGTTGGACTCTGTAATAAGTATGGTAAGCCATTTATCCTGTCAGCAAATTTCGTCAAGAAAGTCGGGAAAAAAGATCCGGACAGCGCGCTTGCACCTGATATGGTGAAAGGATATCTCGAAATGGGTGCAGACGCATTCATGCTTGGAAGTGAAACTGCTATCGGTGATGAGCCGATAGAAGCGATCACCGGTCTGTATAATGCGATCATCAAGTATCAGGCTGATATGAAGACAGAGTTCAGTATGGGTGACGTCCATATCGGGACAGAAAAACAGATCACGGACTATATCATCTATAACGCATACAGGACATCGAAAGAGCTGGACATCAAGGCGATCATTTGTTTTACTGACAATGGTTATTCGGTCGGAAGAATATCGACATTGAAACCAAGTATTCCTATCATTGCATTCACGAAAACTGATGATACCTATAAATACCTCAATCTCCTGCGGGCGGTGAAGGGATATAAGATTTCCAACACATTCGATTACGACAACGTCAAGCGTATCGGGAAAGAGATCATCCGTATCATATTCAAAGGAAATATCTCACTTGATGATAAGATCCTCATCATGCATGCCAGTGATGTGATCGATCATAGTGATGTGAATGCACACTTGATCAACGGAATTGAGATCTATAAGTTTAAAGATATTTAACAACTGTCTATCATGGTTTTATAAGCTGACCCGTTATCCATCTGGGTCGGCTTTATTGTTTGTCTTGCAATAAATGCATTCATTATTACATTAAAAGAGGTTTTTGTTTCATATCTTATTATCATTAATGCAATTTTCTCTACAAAAGAAAAGCTTTACATTGATAGAGATGCTTATCGTGATCGTCATCATCGGTATACTTGCAGCAGCATTAGTACCAAGACTACAAGCAGTCCAATGAAGAGCAAGAGATACGAAACGCAAAGCTGACCTCAGACAAATAGCGAATGCATTAGAAATCTATCTATTAGATAATGGCAGTTATCCTTTGGCGCATGCAACAGACTATAATGTGCAGGCATATCGCTTTAGTAATGCTACTCAGCCATGGATACCAGGGTTAACAGAGATTTTAACTAGCATTCCTATCGATCCAATAAATAATAATACTTATCCTTACAATACAGGATGACGCTTATACTCATATGGAAATGTATATAATACCGATGTGTGGAGATATGATTTGTTCACACAGCTAGAAAATGAGAACGATCCAGATAGATGCGAAGTCCAACAGCGGAGACACAGCATTGGAAATGGCGGTCTTTGGTGTCCACCAGCTCAAGCATGGAGATATACGATGTATGATATATCACCTATTAAAAACCAATAAAGATAGTTAATGATAAAAAAAATTATTAATGTTGATTTGTTCTTTTTTTGATGCTTCCTTTTGCATATACTAAATGACTAATAATAATATTCCGAATCTAAGCTCACAGATATGTAATAATATCTAATAACATATTGTAAAAAAAACATTTTTCGATACAAAGAGTGCAATGAACGCACTCTTTTTCTTTTGAAAAAAGTATAAAAGTTTTACACTGATCGAAATGCTTATTGTCATCGTGATAATAGGTATTTTAGCGGCTGCTCTCGTTCCGAGATTGCAATCGGTGCAGAATAGAGCAAGAGATACGAAACGTAAAGCAGATCTGCAGCAAATTTCTAACGCTCTTTACGTCTATAATGCAGACAATAATTACTTCCCGTATTGAGCATCTGACGGCTGGAACTGTGCAAGTTATCAGCCACCGACATATATGACGTGTGTCGTTAACAGTCTTTCAATCAACTGGCTTACTGATCTTACTTCTTCGTACATATCAGATGTTCCTATCGATCCGACGAATACATCGGTAGGCAATTATACTATTCATGGGTCTGTACGATTTTACACCGGATACATGTACGGATATCAGTCTGTCAACGGAAGAAGATGATTCTCTCTTACTACAAGGCTTGAGAATGCAAAAGATCCTGACAGATGTGGAGTTAAGCTTTATAACTTCTATAACGGCGGCGGAGTCCGGACGTCATGTGCATGATCACGGCGGGATATCTACGTCGTCAATGGAGGAGTACTACAGTAAATGTTTTTTATACCCATAATAGTTTTCTATGACTCATAAAAGAGCCTTTACGCTTATAGAGATGCTTATCGTGATCGTCATCATCGGCATACTTGCAGCAGCGTTAGTACCAAGACTGCAAGCAGTCCAATGAAGAGCGAGAGATACAAAACGTAAGGCAGATCTGCAGCAGATTTCCACTGCTTTGTATGTCCATCAGGCAGATAATGGCGTTTTTCCCTATGGAATAGCCAATCGGAATTGTGCAAATTACCAGCCGCCGACGTATAATACATGTACGATCAACAGTGTACGGACGCCATGGTTTCTCGATCTGGCTGACTACATGACTTCTGTTCCTCAGGACCCGACTAATTATACCCCCAATAACACAAGTATATGGCATTCAAACCGATCATTATCAACCTCATATATGTACACTTATCAGGCGCTCAATTCGAGGTGATGATTTTCCATGACAACCAGGCTGGAAAATAAGACCGATCCTGATAGATGTGAGGTCAAATGATATAGATACTATGGTGCATCAAACCGAGCATTCTGTGCATCAACATGGCCGGACATTTATGTGCTGGAAGGCGGCACGGTACAATAACTATTTTTTCATAAAAAATGTGGCTTTACTGCCGCTTTTTTTTATAATGCAAAAATGGATGTGAACAAAATCGAATATACGCTTTCATCGCTCTTAACTATTGCTGACAACTGATTCAAATCAATGTTTTCATGATTTGATTTTTGGTGAAAAGCTGAAATATTGAAACTCCAGCAGAAAGGGAAAAATACGTATCTGGAACTGGTCGAATATGACCGTGAAGGAAAAATCGCAGCAAAGGTAAAAGGATGTATTTTTGATGAATTCATCTGCAGGAAGTTTCTGCAGGAGACAAAATTATCATTGAGTGAAATGACGTGACTAAAGATTCTCTTTCATGGGAGATTTTCATTTCATAAGGAGTATCATTTCAGCATCGTGATTGACGAGTTAAGCTCAGAGTTCACTCTTGGTCAGCTGCAGAAAAAGCAGGATGACATCTTGGTGGAGCTTGAAAAGCTCTGAATTGCTTTTAAAAATAAGCACACATCGATTGGATTTCCTCCGTATAGATTAGCGGTCATTTCAGCAGACGGAGCTGCGGGATTGAAAGATTTTCAATCGGTCATGGATCATTCATGATATGCTGTTCATTATGAAAACTACTTCTGTGCGATGCATGGTAATAATGCAATTCAGTGAGTTTATGAACAACTAGTAATTATTAGAGCAGCTATTGCAGCATGAAAAAGAATCGATGCGGTGGCGATCATTCGTGGAGGAGGTGAGAGCAGTGGAATCATCTGGCAGAACGATCTGCCGATCGCTAAGGAAGTATGTCTCATGCCCGTACCGGTGATTGTTGCAATCGGTCATACTCCGGACAGATTTATCCTTCAGGAGCTTGCATGGTATGGCGCAAAGACTCCTACTGATGCAGCATATAAGCTGTTGGAATATCTCGAGCAATGGAATGAAAACATAGAAATCCTATACGAAAATATCTATACGCTGAGTGAGCATAAGCTGCTGCTGATCAGAGAGAATATCGATCAATGGCATCATGCGATACATCAGTTACTATCCCATGGCCTTGAGCGTGTGAGGATACAGATCGATGCGTGGTATAACACGATCGTCGCTATTTCACCGAAAAAGCTGCTGGGAAGCGGTTATGCGCTGTTGTTGCAGAATGGTGAATATATGACGAAGGATGCTATCAGCGGACTCGATGCGGGGGATGAATTCGATATACAGGTATATGATACAGAGTTTTCCGTGAAGATAACGAGGAAAAAATAGTACCTTTTGATTGCATTTGTGGTATAAATAAGTAAAAATCGGGAAATATATCTTTTATATGGGTTGCCGTTTTACTCCATATGAGTCCATTAAGTTTTATACTGATCATAGCAAGTGTCCTTTTCTTGATCTTCGCTATTGATGGATTACAAAGAAGAAAGCTCAATTTCATCCACTTTCTGATTTTTGTCGGCGGTACAGCCGTCATACTCCTTTCGCTCTTCTATCCGGAATTTCAGGATAAATTCGCAGCTATTTTTGGAGTGGCGAGAGTCGCTGACATCATAGTCTATGCAGCGCTTATTGTGCTTGGATACTTCTACTTCGAGCTGCTCAATGAGCTGACAAAGCAAAAATTCAATATGACAAGGCTAGTCACTGCAATGGCGATCCATGATAGAAAAGAAGGTATCGCAGCATCGAGAAATAACGACCAGGAAAAATTTTGCTTCCTGATCAGAGCATATAACGAGGAACAGACTATCGGTAAAGTGATCGATGAGATCATCCATGCAGGATATCATACCATCGTGATCGTCAACGACGGAAGCACCGACAAGACTGACCAGGAAGTGCTACAGAGGATGAGAGAAGGAAATGAAAGGAAAGCAAGTATCATACTGCTTTCTCATCCGATCAACAGAGGCGGGTGATCTGCAAATAAGACCGGTCTCGCATTTCTCAGAAAGCATCATAAAGAACTTGGCCTGGAATGGATAGTGACATTTGATGCAGACGGTCAGATGGATATCGCTGATATGAACACGTTCACTGACATGATGAAGCTCCATCCACACACGAAAGCTTTTCTCGGCTCAAGATTTATCAAAGGAGGAGAGGCAGAGAACATGCCTCTGTGAAGAAAAATCATCCTTTGGGGTTCGAAGCTTGTAACTCTTGTTTTCAACAGACTCAACGTCAGCGATCCGCACAACGGATACAGAATACTCCATGTAAGCATGCTCGATAAGATCGATCTTTCATCAGATGGAATGACCTATGCTTCAGAACTGCTCGATAGTATCAGAAGAAATAAGATATCATACAAAGAAGTGCCTGTTCGTATCAAGTATACCGAATATAGTTTGGGCAAAGGGCAAAAAAACACCAATGCACTGAGGATACTTTTTGAGATGATTTACAAGAAGCTGTTTTTTAAATAATTGGCAGAGATAATGTGAATGAGTAAAATAGCAGTCGTTGGTGATGTTATGTTAGATCATGCTGTATACTACACGACAACCTGAAGAATAAATCCGGAAAATCCATTGGTTCCTCTCTTGAATAATAAAAGCAAGACGGAAGAATGGAAACTTGGGTGAGCCGGTAATCTTGCAGCGAATGTCGCATGAATGATCGGAAATGTGCTGTTGATAGGTGCTTACAACGAAGAAGATCCCCATAGCAGCATGATTACACAATTATGCACTGATCATCATGTTACCTTTACGTGACTTCCGACGCACACGCAAGCGATCATAAAAGAAAGAGAATATATAGATAAGAGATACCATACCAGAAAAGATGATGAAGATGAGAACTGAATTCATATAGATGAGCTTGATAAGCACCATATAGATATGTTACTGAATCAGCATGGACTTTCGCATATCGTTATATCAGACTATGCGAAGTGAACAATCGATCAGCAACTCGTTGATATATTGAAGAGCTACAGCAGGAAAAGAAATATCCATCTCCTTGCTGATACGAAACCCAAAAATCTCTCTATGTACCATGATATATTCTTGCTGAAACCAAACTTCTCAGAGTTCTGTGAGATGATCGGTAAGACAATACCCAATACAAATGATGCTATAGAGGCTGCATGAAAGGACTTTGTCGCAGCATACGGATCAAATCTGGTAGTGACAAGATGAGATAAGGGAGCAACTGTCATCACGAAGGATGGCACAACGGAACACCTATTCACTGAAGCAAATGAAGTAGGGGATGTGACGGGTGCGGGTGATACGTTCTTAGCATGACTGGTTGTCTGACTGACAGAGAAGATGTCACTGACTGATGCTGTGCGTTACGGCAATAAAGCAAGCGGCATAGCTGTCACAAGAAGATGAACAACGGTGGTTACCAAAGACGATATGTCATAATACTTTATACTCATACTCTATTCCTCATGAAAAAATATCTTCTCGTACTTATCGGTGCAGCACTCTGACTCACGAGTTTTGCAGGTGCATATGAACAGCAGTGATTTAATCAGTATCAGGAAAATGAAGATGGTACGATAAATTTCCGATGCCAGGAAAACTGTGTACTCCTTCTCGGTGAGAGGACAGATCAAGATACCCTTACCGTAAAATGAGGAACACGTCAGTGAGATGGAATGCGGTGATACGGCTATCTTGTCGGACAGCAGGCATATGCTGCAACGGTACAGCCAGCAGGCAGTTATGAGCGGTCATTTGCTGACGATCCGATCTACAAACAGCTTCCTGCATGATCAAATAAGGTGCTTTTTCTCGTGACGGGTCCGCTTAAAGCTGATGGAGTAAAGATCGAAATGTGATCGAGAAGCGGAGGAGAGGCAATCGGATGGACATGGAAGAGATTTTGGAAAGTTGAAAACATTGCACCATACAGTATCAACCTCCACTATGGTCCCATGATAGGCACCCGGTCGCGACCAGCATTTGCACTGCTTATCATGCTGATCATTGTTGTGATCATGTATGTGGTCCGCAAAAAAATGAGCTTGAGTGAACTCGTGCATGCGGCATGTATAACACTGATTTTCCTGATGGTGATCGGAGGAGTAAGACTGCTTTATGATGATATTTCTATTGTACGCAACAATCAAAAGCTGCTTGCGGAATCCGGTACAGAAAAAAGAGTATTTGATGGCGGAAACTATATCGGCGTGACAGAACAGGTAAGGAAACATCTTGACCTTGATTCTATACACGCATGGAAAGAGAACGAATGCACTATCTACGCTAAGTCAAATGCGGAACGGCCCTTTAATGCACATCGGTCATCTGTCTATCTCCGTCCGTGTACAGTTGTGAAGACCGGTTCGATGGCTGATTATCATCTCTACTTCAATGTATTGCCGGAAACTCAGTCAGGAACACTGGTCCTTTCAGGAACTAATTTTACCCTCTATGATCTTCGTCCATAATGTTTGATACATCTCTTGGGCTTTTGCTCGCGCATCTTGGTGCGTATATCATCCTGCCGCTCATTCCTGGAATGATTGCTGCATGGATATTGATCGACGATCGTTTTAAAGGACGGCTGTATTATATCATCAGCTGGTTTATCGGTATAGGAGTGCTGAGTTATGGACTCTTCCTGCTGCAGTTCATCCGCTTCGGTATAGACCGGATGGCATATGCAATGCTGCTGTTGTTTCTCATCGTTGTTCTGGTGATCAGGGTGCAGTCTACTCGCATGACATGGAGAAGGCTTTTGACAGTGCTTCCTGTTTCGCTCCGTATAACTGGCCGGAAAGCAAAAAGTGGACGACAGAAAGCAGGCATCGTAGCACTTGGATTATTCATCGTTACATTTGTAATAACAACATTCGTTTTCGTAACTAGTTTTCCATCGTACGGAGATGACGCATTCGGTAACCGGCACCTGCCTGTGATGAACATCCTCTACGACGGAGGAGTGCATATCTTTGGTGAGACAAGTGAGATTCTTGGAAGAGGAAGGCTTGGCTATCCGATCATGATCCCATCGATGCAGGCATTTATCAGCAATGTGCTCGGCGGTTATAACGATATCTATAACAATCTGCTTCCATGGATGCTCTTTACGATGTTCTCACTGTTCATCGGTATCTATGTCTATCTCAAGAAAAGAAATCTTCTCTCCGCATTGATATGACCTGCTGTGCTGATGTCTATGCCGCTTATCTTCATGCATGTGACTCAGACATATATGGATCTTCCATCGGCAATCTATACTGCGCTTGCAGTGATAGCACTCTATGAATGGCTCCAGGAGCACGGCAGCAATGATGACCTGATACTCGGCATCACGATGCTGAGTATCGTATCGTATATTAAAAACGACGGATTCGTGGTCTATATGGCAGGGACACTTGCTGCACTGGTGATCTATTTTCTGATATATCGTCATGCAACAAAAGAAAAACTGAAGGCATTCCGCAAACCGCAGCTTCGGATAACACTTATAGCAGTAGTGCTCTTTTTCGTCGTGCCATTCACATTCCTTAAATCGTACTACGATCTTGGGTTCAATCAGGCAGCAGGTGCTGACAGCGGGCTTGGACTCACATGAGGATTGCATCGGGAGATATTTCCGGCAATTCGGAATACTATGCGGACGATGAACAACTATGCAGTTGCACCTTTCCTATTTATCATGATTATTGTATGGAAGTTCATCACTCGTAAGAACATGCCGAAACAGCATCTATTTCTCATCCTTGCTCCGGTAGTGATTCTCTGTCTCTTTACACTTGTGTTTCTGGTGACAGAAAACTATAAGTTTGTTCTCGATCAGACTACCGTCAACAGGGTGTTCACTATGTGATTCATCATCTTCTTCAGTTACATAGCGCTCCTTATGGATAACCGCCAGACACACGATCATACATAAACACATTTATCCTTCGAAAGCCGTCATTCGTCATGATACCAAGCTCTTTTCACAAAGCAGGTAAGATTTTCTTTGCCTGCTGCTGCATCATATTTTTTGTACTGGTGATCCGAAAGATCGTCACGATGGGAATAACATATGATGAGGCATATAGTTTCTTGCATCATGCCCGTTCGTCTCTGCAGGATATCTTTTTGTACACAGGCGGATTACCTGCAAACAACCACATCCTGAATACCCTCAGTATGAAGCTTTTCACATCATTGTTTGGTGTATCAGAGCTGACGGTGAGGGCACTGAGTATCGTTGGAACATTGTTGTTCCTTTTCGGGCTGTATCGTATCACTGCACATCGGTGAGAGAAGAAGACTATCATACGATTTATAGCGCCGGTGATATTTCTCGCTAACCCGTATGTGTATGACTTTCTCGTCGCTGCTCGCGGGTATAGCCTGTCACTTGGCCTGATGATGCTATGATTGTCATACTTTCTTCCTGCGCTGACCGAAAAACATACCAAGAAAAACTTTCATGGATTTATGATCTGTTTTTTCTTGATGACGATATCAAATATCTCATTTCTCAATGTATTTCTTGCCGTGATCGGAACGTATCGGGTAGTGACACTTTTCACTGCAGAAAGACGCACATCGATGAATCGTCTGGTGCATCAATACGGTCTTATGGGACTGTATAGCATCATACTGGGACTACTCCTCATCGTGCCGATCAAATCTATGCGCCTGCAAAATGATCTGCGTTTTGGCGGGACTGAGTCGATCTTCACCGATACATATCTTTCGATCATCCAAAGTTATCTGTATGAGAATACACATACGATAGCAGTAGCTGCTATAAGCATCTTCTGTGTCATGGTGCTGCTTGCCGCATGCCGGTATGCAGTCATGTTCTTCCGTAAGAAGAAAAAGGCCTACAAGCCGATTACTATCGTGTTTGTGATGTTTGTGCTGGTAAGTCTTTCCATCGTCATGCAGCATCTGCTCATAGGAACACCATATGTGATCCAGAGGACAGCAATCTATTTTTTCCCTCTCTTTACCCTTATGATCCTGCTGCTTATCGAATGCAGGAAAAAAATTCAGCGACGAATGCTTTCGATCTCTGTTATATGATGATGACTCATGATCTATCATTTTACTGTCTCACATAACGTCACACATATACCTATCCGGCGCGCAGACATGTATACCGAGCAGGTAGTGAAAGAGCTGCATGCAAGAGCGTTAAATCATCATGCCACGCTTGCCGTAGGTATCGATCGGGTGAACGAACCGGCGATGGAATTTTACCTGCTGAAGCACGGCATATCGACTTTAGATCCGTTTATCATAGGTAATACACAACAGGAAGGAGATATGTATTATGTCCTGCGCTATACATACAGCGGGATATATAAATCAGGTCTCAGTAACCGCATCAGGATACTCAGAGATTTCCCCGATGCACAGATGGTATTGTTCACTATAAACTAGATTTTTTCTGCCGGATACGTATAGTAGCTACATTTACTTATGAGAGCATCGGAACCGCTAATGATCCGCTGAGCAAAGAATATCTGGAAGAATTCGAGACTGATAAGATATGCAATAGGCTGAGGTCTGGCTGCGATGATAGACCTTTTTTTCTTATGGTTTTTTACCGATCTTCTGGGAATCCATTACCTCACATCACAGGCACTTGCATTCCTCATAAGTTTCCTGTTCGGATTTTATTTTCAGAAATTTCTGACATTCCGTGATTTTTCCGGCGCACATGGAAAGCAGGCACTTATTTTTCTCGCGTTTCAGGTAATAGGACTTGGCATCAATCTCGCGATCCTGAAGGGTACTGTAGAATACTTCGGACGGCATTATCTGATCGGATCAGTGTTCGCAAAATGAGTGGTTTTCATCCGGAACTATGTGATGAATCATTTCTTTAATTTTTCGGGAAAATCATGAAAGTAATTTCTATCATCATCCCGGTCTATAACGAAGAGCGTCTTGTCGGTGAACTCCTGCGTAAGGTGAGTGCACTGGATTTTTCGCACCTCGGTTACGATAAGGAACTGGTGATAGTCAATGATGGAAGTAAAGATAAGAGCCAAGATGTCATACAGGCCTTCCTTGAGAGCTACGACGGGAAAGCAGCATATATCCAGCATAAGAATCATGGGAAATGATACAGCATCAAGCAGTGAATCCTGCATGCGAGCGGACATGTCTATGTGATCCAGGATGCCGACCTTGAATACGAACCGAACGATCTGGTGACAATGCTGGAGACTATGGAGGCAAAGCAGCGGGATATCTGCTACGGCTCAAGAACGCGCGGATACAAGCGCTATGGGATGAACTATTCTACTGTTGGATTCCTATTCGGGTGACTGGCAGTGTCATTTCTCACTTCGTTGCTTGTCCGCAGAGTAGTGACTGATGAACCGACATGTTATAAGATGTATCATAATTCGTGCAGAAATATCCTGTTGTATCCTAAAGAAAATGACTTTGCATGGGAGCCGGCAGTCACTATAATGCTTCTCAGGCAAAAATACACGTACGGCGAAGTGCCTATCCATTACTATCCGAGAAAACATGCTCAGGGAAAGAAAATAAAGCTGAAAGACGGATGGCTTGCTATCAAGACGCTGTTTGTTTACCGGTCACAAAGGAAAAAGTATCATGCATAAAAAACATATCCTGTTTATCCTTGAATACTACGCACCGCATATCGGCTGAGTCGAGACACTTTTCAGCAAAATTGTCGAATGAGTACTTGCAGAAGGCCACAAGGTGAGCATCGTCACTTCGCGTTACGATCAGTCACTAGTGAAAAAAGAGCATCCAGCAGAGCATTGCACGATCTACAGGGTAGGACATAACAGGTTTGATTTCATGTGGTATGGTCTGAAAAAGGCACAGAATCTGTGCCGTCATCATCATGTAGATCTCATTCATGCAACGACCTTTATGGCCGCACTGCCGGCAGGAGTACTCAGAAAAGCGACAGGAAAGCCAACGGTATTGCATGTCCATGAGATCTATGGCAAACTCTGGTATCGTTTCATCGGACCGATGGGTTTCTTCTCCATCATCCTCGAGCATATCATCTTTATGCTGTTCCGTTTTGACAGATATCTCTGTGTCTCAAATTATACGAAAAACAATATCAGGATAACATATAACATCAAAGACAAAAAGCTTCTGACGGTGTACAATGCGATTGATTATGACTATCGGAAGCCATATGCTGACGATAATACTTTGAGACAGCACTATCATCTCGAAGCGAAAAAGATCGTACTCTTTTTCGGCAGACCGGGAGTCGCAAAGTGACTCGAGGATGTCATCCAATCGATCCCTGGTGCTGTACAGCACAATCCAGATATCCACTATGTGCTGATCGTGCCGCAGGATACAAAAAAGAAAGCAGGCATCATACGTTCGACGATTGACGCCAGTGACTATGATCATATCATGCAAGCATATAGCAGCAATATCACCAGCCTTCCCGGCGCAAAAGGTGAATTGCTGAAACAATGGATACAGACCGCCGATCTTGTGGTGCTGCCATCACATGCTGAATGATTCGGTTTTGCGATTGCAGAGGTCTGTGCGATGAAAAAGCCTCTCATCACCACCAATGTAGCAGCAATTCCTGAAGTAGTGTCAGGCGACATCATGTTCGTGGAACCGGGAAGTCCAAGGCAGATTGCTCAGATGGTCACTGACTATTTTGCAGGAAATGCACCGGTACAGCATATCCCGGAAAAGACATTTACATGGAATGCGTGCATCAGTACTGTCGTGGAAGTCTATAAGCAATTATTACATCACAAACACTAATCAGCCATGCAAAGCATATTGTTCTTTAAGATAGGTGCGATCGGGGATGTCCTTATGACAACACCACTTGTCAGGCAGACAAAAAACTCGTGAGCACAGGTGTGATATGTCGTTGGTAAAAGATCGGTAGTGGTGCTGCAGTGAAATAAGACCATTGATGAAGTGATGACATTTGATGAAGATATTTTTGAAAAGAAGACAGTGCATAATATCATGCAGATGCTTGCACTGGTCATGAAGCTTCGCCGTTTAAGGACGCATTACCACTATAAGACGATCGTTATCCTGGACAGGCATTGGATCTTTTGACTGCTCGCAAAACTTGCAGGTTTTAAGAAAAGAGTAGGACTTGATAGGCTGGGAAAGGATGGAAAATTTCTGACCCATAAACTCTACCGGGACAAAGAGGGAAGGGAAGTGGAACATTATCTGTCGCTCGGTGAATTCCTAGGCTTCAAGCCAAATCTGGACGAACAGCACTATGAGTATAAGCAGATGGAAAGCGACAAGGTGGTGCATACATTTAAGGAGCTTCGTTTTCAGCGAAGAAAGAAAGTCGGTATCGCGCTCGGAGGAGGAAATCAGATCTCTAAAAGTATCCATGGAGCGAGTGACTGCAGATGGCGGCCATTGGAAAAATGGGAGCAGCTTATCACCCGCCTGCTTGATGCGTGATACGATGTGGTGGCATTTGGCGGACCGTCAGACAGAAAACTTCCAATCAATCGTGTCGGATACCACGACCTGACATGAAAATTTTCACTCAGGGAGGCCATCACTGCTCTTAGTAAGGTTGATGTGCTGATCTGTCAGGAAAGCGGCTTTATGCATTTTGGTGCAGCAGCAGGGACACCAGTGATCGCACTCGCAGGGCCAACCGATCCGTCAAGACTCTATCCGTACAAGACGCGCACGGAAAAGTATCCGGGTGAACGGATCCGGAAGATGGAGTTTGAATGCTATGATGCGTATGGAAGCTTCGCTGCGTGTTCAGGAGAAGAGATGAATATGATAGAAGTTGATGAAGTTTTTGCAAAGGTTTTACCTTATGTCCGTTAATATGAAAAAGCTGTTCAGACTGCTTGGCAAAGTATGATCAATACCCCGATATATCAGGATATCAGGGAGTTTTGACTTTATGCGGAGATATCTCGTACTAGCATTGCTTTATGGGATCAATGCACTTACGTGAGGTCTGGTGTTCGGAAAACTTGTACCGAAAGCACATAAGCTTTTTCATAAGCCATTCATCTTCAAGACTCCGTTCGGTACATTTCTTGGTTCGACAGTCAACCATCGGACAGTGCTGATACCTGATTATGAACCGGAGATCCAGCAGGTGATCAAACAGAATATCGAGACAACTATGCATCAGCCCGAGAAAGTCTTTCTCAATATCGGTGCACATATCGGCAGATATGCGATCGAACTCAGCAAAAACTATGGCTATACATCATACTGCTTTGAACCAAGTCCTATGACATTCAAGACACTGAAGATAAATACTTTATTATCAGATGTGGAGCATAAGGTGAACCTATTCAACTTCTGTCTTGGTGAAAACGACGGTACAACACTCTTCGAATACATGAGTGATAACGATGCTTCAAGCAAGATGATCGATCAGCATGACGAGTGAAGAGATGCGACACAGTTTATCACCGTACCGGTGAAAAGATACGATAATCTCGATCTGAACATCACTCCGGACCTTATCATCATGGACGTGGAAGGGTTTGAGCTTGATGTGCTCAAAGGGATGGAAAATCTCTTACGCAGACTCGAAAAATGTGATATCATCATCGAGATCATGCCGCATACACCGACAAAAAATGAGACCCTGAAGCTGATGGAATCGTATGGATACCAGTATAAATGGGCAGACGGTCACGACGCACATTTCTATAAATAGCCAGTCGTATTAGTGAGCTCTCATCCTTAACCGCTTTTGGTTACTAACAGCTCTCGGTTCAGTCATGACTGCATGAAAATCTTTATGATAGAGCTTTCTCTCAGCATCGTATAACGGAGATGTAAGATCTTGGAATTGTATGATATCTATCGTATGCGTGAGGAAAAACCTTTCCAGCAGCGTATCAACAATACCTCCGTTGAGAAAGTCATGGCATTCTACAATGATATCACAATGTGCAAGATCTGCAGAAAGTGCAGGATCGAGCAATGACTTTTCGAATCATTCGATATCCACAAATAGCAAGGTCTTCCCGTGCTTATAGTTTCTCAGGTCACGCATATGAAACGTGCCGCTGACTTCTACATTATCTGTCTTGTTCTTTTCCGCAAGTTCGCGGCACATGAGCTGGCAGTGCTCTGATGTATCAAACGCATAGACTTTCATTTTTGGCTGTGCTTGAGCAAATCATACCGCATAATATCATTCGGCAGATCATACATTGATGAGTGTATCATAATGATGGCTTATTGCATCGTGTATCCGCTGGATAAGATATTTCTCATATCAGCCTGCCAGTTTTGCAGGCATAATGATGCCGCTGCGGTACTGCTCATATGTCAGACCTGCAAATGGGCCTGCAGCGACGCGTAGATCAGGGAAATAATGGCTGATCAATTTCTGTTCATGTGAGAGATCAATATTGAACAGTCATCAGCAAGCCTGTGACACTTTAGAAAACACACCGTATGATCCTGGGAACGCATACAGCATCCGTGTAATGAACCTTTTCATTCTAATAAGAGTTATAGTAAAGCAATAAAAGTAAGAGAGGCCATGGGATCAATTACATATATTTTCGTATAAATTTACCAATGCTTGCTAGAGAGATAAGTCTTTTCTTATATGTTTGTTTGGGAGATTGGTTTTCCAGATGAATGATGCTTGTCTTGGTGGTGAAAAAGCTATGATATCATAACTTTTTCAGCCTCTTTGCCATATCAAATTCTTCCATATAAAGGAAAAACCTTTCATCGAACTTCCCGATATCTTCAAAGCATTTTCTTGAGCAGAGGAATGCCGGTCCGCCGCTTGTTCCAACCTCTCTATCGCTTTCTCTGTCCCGGTCATGATAGAATAGGCTCTTATACCTTTTTGAAAAAAAGTATTTCATTCATGGAATATAGGTGATGAAGATATCCCGCAGAGTAGGCACCTTTGCACAGATAAGCTGTTTTTTTGTCTTAGTGGCATCGAGATATAGCTTTGGAACAAGAAATCATACTTTACTGAACTCTTCCTTTGTTCTGTACATGTCATAGAGTATCTTCAACGAATTCTCGAAAAATATAGTATCGCTGTTGAGAAAAAAAAGATATGCTCCTTTGCTGTTCTTGTATCCGATATTATTTCCACCGCCGAATCAATGGTTTTCCTTTTCAGAAATAATGGTGAGCTGCGGGATAAAGAGCAGATGTTCATCAAAATATGCCATGCTTTCCGGCGATGAACCGTTATCCACAAGTATAATCTCATAGTCTATACCGCTGGTATGAGCCACGATAGACTGGACGCATGCTGCAGTAAGTTCAGGAGTGTTGTAATTGAGGATGATGATAGAAACGTCTATACCCATAGTTATCTGATTTTAAAATAGATACGTTTAGCGGTGTTATACAATGCAGGAAAACGTTTTCTCAGGTTCTCTCCCCGTTGCATAAGGGTGCGTTCACTGAAGATACTTACTCCTATCGCATCTTCAAGCTCTTTATTGGTCCGGGGAGCCGTTGGCAGCAGTGGCGCATCAGATCTTTTGTAGATCCCAAACAGCCTGTTTGCCTGCAGCAGTCCATGGTCAGCCACAAAGGCATCCATCAGCTCCACAAGATCAAAATATGCATCGCTTGTATCGTCAGAAAGTCAGTTCCGCATATGCTGCAGATGTCAGTATTTTGATTCCCTGATAGCTGTCGTACCAAAGTAATGATGGATGATGCCAGCAAGTTCAGCACTTCTGACGCATTCAAACGGACAGTTGTTGGTAAGCACCTTAGGATTGGTTCTGAGATACTCTTTCGTCGTCATGCCCCTGTCACGGAGCAGTCACTGGAGTGCGGCGATAAAACCCATCTTAGCATCAGTCCGGTACATCTTGTTTTCGCCGATACATTCATTGGTCACAAAAATACCGTTGTGACTCAGGCTGCGATTGATGCTATGCAGGCTTTCTTCAAGGTTGACAATATGATGCAGCATATTTTGGCAGCTTACCAGATCGTATGCATTCTCCGGAAGCTCCAGAAAGTTAAAGTCCTGTATGCGGGTTTCTATCTTATCGCACAATCCAAGCTTCTCAGCATTCTCCTGTAAGGTTTCCAGCGCCTTTTCACTGATGTCGATGAAGACGAAATGATCGACTATTCATTCTTTCATCAGCTTTAGTTCATAGTTCCCGCCTCATGATCCTAACGACAGTCCGCGTGGAAATGTTCCAAGTGATCTGATGTATGCAAATTCATCCATATCTTTATGACCGGTCCTTTTTTCATTTTCGTACTCGATCACCCTCTGCGGAATGACCACTTCTGCATAGTCGTCAGTTCATTCCCAAAATGCTGACTCTCTTATGCAGGCTTTCAGGTAGACAGGATGATATTTATCTTGTATTTTCATGATGTGGTAACCTTAGTGTTTCATAAAAGCATATTTTACTATTCCTGTCAGATATCATGCACCTCTGACGCAAAGCACCAGCGGTACATATAGCAGCTGTGATGCATAACGATCCTTTATAGCTCTCTGTATACCCATGATGATGAGAAAGAAAAGAGCAATGCAGACAAACGTGATAAGCAGTGATGTGAACGGTACATCCAGATACAAAACCCGAAGCACCGCAACCACTATGCTGATCGCAACTATTGAGAGATAGAAACTATATTTTTTCAGATATTCGCGCAGCATTCATTTGGCGATGAGTGACTCACCAATCCGCACTTCATGCGAAAAGATCTCACGGAACGATTCGGGATTGTTATGGTAGCATATGGCAGTCGGCACATAGAGCGCCTGTCCGATCTTCTCTCCCATATCGTCCTCGAACGCATAACGGTTATCGTCATAGCCGGTGTTGCTGAAGAATACATCTTTCTTTATAGCTCTAAAGACGCCTCATCTCGGCACTTCTTCGTTGTATGAAAGCCTGATCATTCCGTATGCTCTTGCAATAGGATGATGCCTGTTGGCGACGTATTCCCGCCCATGCGCCGTGCCGGCTTCATCGCCGTTACGAATAGGTTTTACCAGCTCTTTGATATAATTCGTATCAAATGACATATCAGCATCAACAAATACCAGGATATCTCCCTGTGCTATCTTTGCGCCTAGGTTTCTTGCTCTTCATGGTCATCCATGTTTCTGCTCAAGTATATGCAGCGGCATTTTCTTTTCATACTCTTTTGCAATCAAGATCGTATTGTCCGTACTCCCGTCGTCGACCAATATCACCTCAATATCCTGCTCGGTTTGATGCATCAACGAATCAAGACATCTTCTGATATACCTTTCTTCGTTATACATGGGGATGACGATCGATATTTTCACCATTACTTTCTAGAAGTCAGGATAATAAAGTACGCGATCATTCATAGGAAAAGGGATGGAATGATGCAAAGTATATTGAGGATGATAAACCGTATGAAATAAGGATTGCTGATTTCTGACGAAAAGACTTGCCTATTCTTATAGTCTGTCTCATCGATCGTAATAATACGTGGGAAACAGAGGAAGAGTGCGTTGAGCGGTCATCACATGCCTCACACCAAGAGATGCTGATATCATGGAGTGATATGCTGCTGCAGATACTCAATATCGATGCTGTCGAACTGGTAATAGGGCAGGAGCATAAATGCATGGGTGACGCGCTGATGCAGATGTGCGATCTCAATCTTTCTGTCAGTGACGTGTTTCAGCTTGTACGAACTGAATTGCCTGAGATAGTGCTCTCTTTCCTGACTGAATCCAAGCGAGACAGCGTGCAGCATGCCGTTATCACGCAGCGCGAGGAATACCGAACGCATGATGCCTGTCTTTCCCATCAGAAGATGTACCAGTCAGTTCTGCAGATACAGTATAATGGTTCCTAGAAGAGACAAAAGCCCTTTCTTATATTTGTGATATGTAAAAAGCTGGTTTCTGAGTGAAAAATAGATCCAAAACACCGACCCGTTGCCTTTCTTCATATAGGGATGAAAGAAGTGTTTCTTGATGATATGTTTCGTATATCCATGGTGTTGTATGGTTTCTTCGATTCTTTTTCACCGTTCTATGTCTTCTCATCTGAAAAAATATCTCGGATCAACAACGCCCGCTTTTTCAAGAAATGCTCTTGGATATGCCACACAGAACACATACCAGGAATGTCATGGCCTATGGTCAGCGACATCGATATTACCGTTGCATTGATGGATGAAGTAGAGGCGGTCGTGAGCAGGGTGATGTGCTATCTCCTCAAGATATTCGTCAATCACTCACTGTTCAAGAATCATCACATCATCTTCAAGGATACAGATATGATCGTATCACTGTGCAAGCGATCGCTCAAGTCCGAGGGAATATCCCCCTGCAGATCCCATATCACTTATTGGCTTTAGGTAGATGGTATTGAAAGGGTTTCCGCTGCATAATTCCTCGAGTTCACGGGAAACGTCAGGCTTAGTGCAGTTATCTATGACGATAAGATCAAACTGATCTGTACGCTTTTCATGCGAAAGGTATTCGAGTACGTTCTTTATATATCCTGTGTTATTGTAAATCAATGTAATGATTGCAAACGCATTCTTCTTCACCCCAGATGTATGAGAAACAAAGTCCTGAAAATTGGTAAATCTGACGATGTTATTTTCCTCTGTTACCCTATATGGTATCGTACGATGATCTGATCAATGCATAGCCTGTGTGTGTATTATGGTAAATGCTTAGTGCGTCTCTGTACGATAATCGAGCCGATGATCGCAGCGAGCTGACCGCAGGCAGTTCCGTAGATGATACCGACGATACCCATGCTGCGCATCAAGATGAGACTCACGACACAATTGACAACAACGCCTATGACCAGCAGCAATACTCTTTGCTTTACCTTACCATGACTTGCAAGGTTCTGAAACTGGATGCCCATGATCGGTACAAGCCGGAGGAACGGCGCACTCACTGCAAAGAGCTCTCACGAAAATCTGAATTTTTCTCCGAAGAGCAGCACAGCTGCTTCCGGTCATCGGAAGTACGCTATCATACCCAACGCCGTGCCGATACCAAAAAATGCGATATAGAGCATCTTATTCAGGAGCTTGATCTTTTCATGCTCGTTCTTTTTCTGCAGCTCGTTGAGCAAAGGGAAGAGATATCCTATGAGAGGAGTGCATATGACCGAGATGCTGTTGAACAGTGTCAGATAATTGGTTCGGTATCATGCGCTTTCTGCGCCGAAAAAATACAGCGCAAACTGCTGGTCAATCTGGGTGAGCAGTATCGTTGCATTTGTGCCGATGATCACCCGGAATGCGTACCCAAACCGTTTCTTTATCAGTGCCTTATCATACGTCGCTTTATACTCACGTAACCATCCGAACTGTTTTCTCATGATGAACGCACCGATAATGGTTGACACTATCAACCCGGCTAACCGATAGATCATGAATGTGTTGAGGGTGAATACATCCAGCTGCCATCCCAGAACCGCAAACAAGACGATCGATCGCATTCTGATCCCCTCAATCCCTTGTGATCGTTTCACTTTCTGTGTCGCTATGAAGAGTGACTGGATCATCTGAAAGACATTGATGACCAGGAAGTAGATACAGAAGAGCCTTAAGAGCGGCAGCGCTAGGGGTGACTGAAAATAATGTGCTGCCAGCCACGGAGCGATAAAAAGCAGGACAACGATAATCAATGCACTGCTTACCAGCTGAGAGAGTAACACAAAGCTCAGCATTGATTTAGCTTTCTTATGGTCTTTATCGATGAAATAATGCGGCAAGAAGTATTGCATCGCTTCGGTCAGGCCCAGATCGCTATAGGTCGCTATGAGGCTGATGATACCAAGCATAGAATAGAAAATCCCGATGTCTTCGACCGACAGCTCGCGGGAAGCTATCACCTTGATAATATAGCCGGTCGGAGCGACGATAAATGAAAAAAAATAGAGCCGGAAGCCGTTGCGGATCAGCTTCTGTTTGAGCGGCTCGTCGGGGAAAAGCATAGAGGCACCGCCTTGAGTATCGGTAGTGCTCACCGCGATTTCTTTCATTGCATTTACAGTATATAAAATTATCCTTAACACACAGTAGTGATTCACTTGCCACTTTCAACTTGTACTATGTACTAGTTTCATTACACTGCGGACGCAACTTTTTTAGTAACCTAAAGCATGATCCAATGGACTACAAAAAAGTATCGCTCGAGGAGCACGAGAAGTTAAAAGGAAAGATCGAGATGACAAACAAGATTACTCCTACGAATAAGGAAGACCTCTCTATCTACTACTCACCTGGTGTAGCAGAACCATGCAGAGAGATTATAGACGATCCTGATAATGCATATAAATACACACGGAAAGGAAACACGATCGCAGTCGTCTCTGACGGTAGTGCCGTGCTTGGCCTCGGTAATATCGGCGCTTTAGCCGGACTTCCGGTCATGGAAGGGAAAGCAATGCTTTTCAAGACATTTGGCGGCATCAATGCAGTGCCCATCGTCCTGAAATTTCAGGATCCGGAAGATATCATCATGGCGGTAGAGAATATCTCGCCAGGATTTGGCGGTATCAATCTTGAGGATATCAAAGCACCCAACTGCTTCATCGTAGAAGAGGAGCTCAAGAAACGCCTTGATATACCGGTATTCCATGACGATCAGCATGGTACGGCTATTGTGGTGCTTGCTGCACTGACCAATGCACTGAAGGTGGTCGGAAAGAAGAAAGAGAAAATAAAGATCGCTATGCTTGGAGCTGGTTCAGCAGCTATCGCTATCGCAAGACTCCTTATCGAATGGGGAGTGAAGCATATCGTGATGGTCGATACCAAATGAGCGCTTCACCAGGGTCGTACCGTAAACATGAATAAGTATAAAGAGGATTTTGTCTTCTATAACCTCAACAATGAAAGAGGTGACATCCACAATGTAATCGAAGGAGCAGACGTCTTCATCGGTGTAACCACAGGAAGTCTCCTTACCAAAGATGATATCAAAAAAATGAACGACAAACCTATCGTCTTCGCGATGTCGAACCCAACACCGGAGATCATGCCGGAGGAGGCTATTGAAGGAGGAGCACACATCGTGGCTACATGACGCAGCGACTATCCAAACCAGGTCAACAACGTCCTCGTTTTCCCAGGTATGTTCAAGGGAGCACTCGATGCCCGCATCAAACAGTTCACCGACGAACATTTCCTCGCAGCAGCTCACGCTCTCGCGGATTACATCAAAGAACCTACACCCGAATACATTATCCCATCGGTTTTTGATGAGGGGATTGCCGATATGGTGGCTAATGCAGTGAAGAAGGTGGGGTAGTAGATATATATCATGTAAAAAAGAACATGCAACTTGCATGTTCTTTTTATTTTAAGGGAATTGATTACTTAGATTTCTTCCTTGCGTTTCTTCTGGAAAGGAACACGAGTCATCACCCTATCAATACTGCGCTAAATAGTCATCAATATCAACTTCATGTACTGGTTGAACTTTTTGTAGTAGCAATCGGAGTAGTAACAGCAAGATCAGCTGTCTTGGTAGTTGAAGTAGGAGCCTGTTCAATAGCTACGCATTCAGATCCTTTTAACTCATATCATGAAGCACAAAGACATTTGTCTTGAGTAGCATTATATGTAGTTCAACGATACTTTTGATTACATTCATATTGGTGATCTATCTCACAAGCCTCTCCTGAAATAGTAGATTTATATCCAATCTCACATGTACATGTTCCGTCACCTGCATCATGTGAGTTTGATGGACATTGAACAACAGGTTTAGGTGGAGCTTGTTGTGTGGTAGTAGTAGGTGTATACGTATTATAGGTGTTAGTTGTACTAGTTGTATTTGTGTTTACTGGTTCAGATGACCCTCCATGACAGTGTCTGACATTCCATTCTTCTCACCAACTGTCGCAATTGGTTCTACAATAATGACATCCATCGGCAGCTGTTCTTCCTGGATGTGCTGATGCAACTGACAGACTACCCACCACGAGTAATGCTAGTCATAGTACAAAAGATGTTTTTCTCATATAGTCAAATATCAATAATAAAGATTATCAAAAAAATGAGTATTAGCCTAGTTATTTATGGAATAATATAACTAATACAAACCTTTTATCACTTATATTGACTTTGACTAGGAAATTCGTATTATCTAAGTGCTGGGTATGGGAACTCATACTTAGCACTAAAGAGGGCGCTGAAAGGCGTCTTTTTTAATATGTAAATTATCTACAAGTAACCTAAATTGTAATATTGCAATGTGACTAAGGAATTGCTATAGTTTAAAGTACCTTTAGATTATTTTAATGCATTTTAAATATAAATTAGCTACTAACTAATGGAAGAACAAGAAATAACTATACGAGAAAACAATCCATTACAAATTAAAGAACCACGACAGCTTAAAGTTGTTAAAGCTATACTATATGGCCGGTTTTGAGGTTGGAAAGGTTGGGAACTCTTTTTAACTCAGAAAAGATTGGTGGATGCAAAAGCTGATAACGTTTATGATCTAGAAAGGAAAAAATGAGAACTCGTTATTAAGCAGACAGAAGTAGATTTTATAGATGCTTTACAAAAGGCTGATCAAGTTATTGATTATAAAAATATGTTTTGAGTACTTAAAAAAGTTGTCAATAAAATTACACAAGATGGCGAAAGTCATTCAGATCAAGTTGACATTGATAAAGTCAAGAAGTTAAAAGACTTATCTAAAGCATTTAGTTCTGAAGATATGCAAGAACTAATAGCTTGAATACTTGCTTGAGAATATAATAAGCCCTGAACTTTTTCCTTACATACTATTTCAATCGTAAAGAACTTATCTAAATGAGAACTCAATATATTTGAAAAATTTTGTTGATTAGTAATTGAGTGAGAATATATATTAGTATCATTCTATGATCTTGCTAATTGAGCGCTAGATCGAAGAATTGATGAATGATTTGATTGGAATGATCTATTATATTTACAAGATCTGTGACTTGTTTCTAGAACTGAAAGTGGTCAGAGATATGCTAAATTTGATGGCATCTATCCCTTATCATTGGTAGGTCATAATATTTATATAAAGTGGGAAGGCGAAAGAAATATGAATAGGAAGTTATTTCTTAGTAAGGCTTGACAAGAATTATATAAAATTATCAATCCTATTTTTAATGATAAAGTTCATGCATGGATCATCGATGAATTAAAAAAACAGTGATTTGAAATCACTAAAAATGATGCTTTAGATACTTAGAATCGAGACGGGTTATAATGATTTTTATCAAAAATGATAAAGTACAATAAGAGTAGTTTCCCCTTGGCAAACCCTTCTAAATTTATACTATCCAACCATAGCAACATTTTACTTATTCATCTCACCTCATGACTAAGAAAAATATATGGATCATAGTAGTTGTGCTGCTGCTGATTCTCTGAGGAGCATGGTATGCTATCTCATCATGACTTATTCCAAGGCCAGGTATGGGGTCAAAGCAACTGGAGGATACAGTCTTTGAAGAGAAACATGAGCATGATATGACAGAAAAAGCAAACCAAGAGCAAAATGCTACCGGTGAAAAAATCACAACGGTAGAACTGCTGCAGCCTGAGAAGAAGATAGCAATCCATGAAGAAACGGTAGAATATTTCTCTTGAGTACAAGGATTTATGGCTCATCCAGAGGATAATCCGAATGCTCCAGGACTTGTGATTATCCACGAGTGGCGGGGACTCAACGATCATATCAAAGATATGGCCCGTGTGCTTGCGATGCAAGGATACAGAGTGCTTGCAGTCGATCTCTATGACGGAAAAGTTGCCTCAACGATGGAGGAGGCGCAGTGACTGAGTAGTGCACTCGGTAAGGCTCAGACTGGAGCGACGCAAAATCTCTTAGCTGCGGAAACATTTCTCAGACAATATGCAGATAAAGTAGCGGCATGGGGTTGGTGTTTGGGAGGGAAACAATCGCTTGAGCTGAGTCTTGCGTCAGATACACTAGATGCGACAGTAATCTACTATGGAAGACTCTATGATAGTCCTGAAATCCTTTCAAAGATTAATGAACCATTGCTGGGGATATTTGCCGAAAAAGATAATGGTATCCCGCCGTCATCAGTACAAGCATTTGAGAATTGACTCAAAGAGGCAGGAAAGACAGACTATGATATAACGATCGTTCCGGACGTATGACATGCATTTGCTAACCCTACCGGAAATAGCTTCAATAAGGAGGAAACATTGGATGCATGGGAGAAGACCTTAGTATTCCTGGAGGAGAATCTGAAAGAATAATGATGGTATTTTTAAAAGAGGCATATGCCTCTTTTTTTATTCTCTGATCATTCTGGTTGTTATTTATGAAAGGACCAGTACCATAGACAAATAATTTACCGCTCAAGCTTTCTCTCATGCCTACCTTTGACGAAACGATTCTCCTTCTCCAAAATGCGATCCTCGGAACACGCAGATGAATTGATACGCCTATGTATATCCACTCGGTGAGAGTGTATGAATTTTTGAAGACTCATGGATTTAGTGACGACGTGCAGTATGCGGGATTACTCCATGATATTGTTGAGGATGGAGGGTATACGTTTGAGCAATTGAAGGAGTTATGATATAGTGAACGTACGATAGAGCTCGTTGATCTTGCTACACATGACATCACGCTGGAGGATCCAAAAGAGGCGCGGATGAAGATGATGGAAAGGATCGTCCAAAGAGAAGATAAAGATGCGCGGGCGATCAAGCTTGCGGATATGTGTGATAATCTTACCGAATGCCATCATTGTACATTGGATTCGTGTCAGTGACAGATATTTAAGAAAGCTCCGTTATTTCTCTACTACGGAAACAAATTTTTTGGCGGAACAGATTTTTATAGCGAATTTATTGAGATCTACCGGGAGCAGGTGAGGAGATATCATCAGTATTTTCAGCAATAAGAAAGCCTCCTGATGCAGGAGGCTATAAGACTTTTTGTAGGTTAATCGGCAAGCTCCACTTCGAGCTTCCTGCCGAGGTACATCTCTACTTCACGTACAGGAGTGCCAACTCGTGTGGGGTAAAATAAAAGAGATTTTTGGATGCTTTTGTGAATCCCTTTTTTCTTTGCTGCTTCGTGGAAAGAGTTGTTATCAGAGATGATAATGACTTTCTCCAGAAGATCTTTCTTCTTGGTGAACCAGCCGGTGGTTGCCTTACGGTGAATGTGGTTAATCACTTCTATGCCGTCGGTATTGTCGGCCAGCACTTTTCCGATAGTAATCAGATCGTACTCTTCTTCGTTCATTTTTTTGATTGCTGATTTGGCATCCTGCGCTGCAGTGATATACAATCCTTCTTTCCGGTGTATCTGGTACCAGATTCTCATTCTCTTCCAGTTGAATAGAAATCCTTTATGTACTTCGTCAACCTGCCGGATATAAGGTTTGCCTGTATGCAGAGCATAAATGCTTGCAGCAATTTCTGAAAACACTCGGTGGTCATTTTCCACTATGAGGATTCTCCGTCGCATTCTCTTTTCCATAGTTTGTTTTGGTTTTTTGGTCCTGTATGATACTCATGATCTTAAGAAAGTCAACGCCTCTATTGTATAACCTCTTGCAAAATCTACCATAAACGGATATAGAACGAATGTTCTATTTAGTTCGTAAATAAAAAAGCACGATGCGGATACCGATCGATACCTCAGGAAGCATGAAAATGGATCTTTATTCGTATGTCCCTGCGGGATATCCCTTTGTCTCAGTAGATATCAATAAGAAAGAGATCGATATAAATCACTTCTTGGTGCCGCACCCAACGTCAACATTCCTCATCAGAGTGAAAGGTGATAGTATGATCTTAAAGGGTATCGTCGATGGTGACTATGTGGTCGTGGACAGATCAGAAAAGACACCCAACGAATATGATATCGTCATAGCAACCGTTGATGGATCATCGAACTTCACGATCAAGACGCTTCGTGTCGATGCTGAATGAAACAAATACCTTGAACCCGCAAATGCTGAGTTTGAAAACATCTATCCGCAGGAGTCACTAGAAATCCTTGGGAAGGTGGTATGAGTCTTTAGACGTTTACATTAGATCATCATGATGCTTGCTTCACCGCCACAGTCACAGCAGGTGCGGGCTCTTGTAGACTGCGATAGTTTTTTCGCAGGATGCGAAGTGGCAAGAAACCCATCACTGATCGGCAAGATCGTATGTGTCGGCAGAGCGAAAGATATTGTCGTAGCTGCTACCTATGAGGCAAAGGCATACGGAGTGAAGACATGAACGCCGACATGGGAGGCAAAGAAGATGCTCGGCGATAAAGCTATTTTTATCGAACCGGATATGGCGTTTTACACATCCATGTCGGACAGGGTGATGGAGATCCTGAGAGAGGAGAGTAACGACATAGAGATATTCAGCATCGATGAGGCGTTCATCGATATCACGCATCACATGAAAAAAGACCAATCATATTATGAAAATATTGCGCGTCACATCCAGATGAGAGTGCAGAATGAAACCGGCATATCAGTGAGTATCGGTGTCGCACCAACCAGGTTACTGGCAAAGATCTTTGCACCGATGGACAAACCACAGTGAATCACTATCTTTCTTGATCCAAATGAGATTGATCTGACAATCATGCCATTACCGGTGACTTATATTCCTTTCATCTCTCACAGACGGGCTGCAAGGCTGGGTGGATGATGCAGAACGATAGGAGACTTCATGCGCAGAGATGAACAGTATATCCAGCATATCATGGGAAGGTGATGACTGAAGCTCCGGTACGAGCTGCAGGGTATCACTGCGATGTCACTGAAGAAAAAGGAGAAGCAAGTATCCATAGAAAGGACCAGGTCATTTCATCCAGACTTTACCAGTGATAAGGATGTGCTGTGGTCGCATACGATGGAAAATTTTGAAAGGGCCTACAGAGAGTTTATAGAATCATGAGGAAGCATCGCATCGATGAAAGTGATGTTCAGGACAAAAGAATTTTACCGCCATGCGCAGTATCATAGATTCCCATGATTCACCTCCAACAAAAAGGTGCTTCTCGCAAAGCTGAAAGAACTCTTTGATGACGCCTACGATCCGCAGAGCCTTTACAGGACCACCGGCGTCTGATTCGGTGAGATATCCTATCAGCAGCAAAAGCATGGACTCTTTGATGCGCCGGCAGAAAAGGATGAAAAACTCCAGCAGATCATCAGTAAACTCAATGATAAATTTGGTAAGATCATCGTTTCTTCGGCCGCTGACAAGAAAGTGATGACGAAGTATGTGAAGGACGATTATGACTTTATTCTTGGAGAGGCAGAATAGTTACAAAAATATCTTGCAATGACCTGCCAGAAGAATAGATTGGCATGGCACCAAATTGCAAGCCATGTCATCACTTACATTCGCTATCGAACAAACTGTCGAACATCAGCAAACACATGTGCCTACACTCATGGATTTGCCAGTAGGGAGACAAAAAGTCCTTGAAGGATTCTTTGATGGAACATCAGTCGCATTAGCACATCCAAGCGAATGTGCTGCTGTCCGCAGTGCTATGTTTCATAAGCATTTAGCCAAAATGGACGAAGAATAATTCACGCACGACAAAGATCTTGATGGTATCTTCATCACACGCGGCCTTTATACAAGGCCGTTTTTTGATAAAAAAATGCTGGTGATACACCAGCAAGTCAGTTTTCTTGAGCGTCAAACACTGCAGTAATAATGTGGCCGGGGCGGACGCTGAACAGAGGATTTTGTGTTATGTAGCCAGCGGCAGCAGCATCTGCACGGACGGAAATCCAGAACATAGGTTCAAGTACACCCGCATCACTTATTGCATCGTCATACGTGACATGTGCAGCATCTTTTTTCTCCTGATCGTCCGTGTCTCCGTATATAATCTTGTCACATAGATGCACCAGCGCTACTCGTTGTTTCAAGAGCGTATAGATGGCTTTCGTTTTATCGCTCATCTTACATATAACCCGATCAGCAGGTTTATTACTTTTTGCCTCAACCTCCATAAATGTTTGTCTTTCAATATATTCTTCAATGAGGTCGGCAAGCTCGGGACTCTCGTCTTTTGTAGTAGTTTGCATAAAGGTAGATTTTGTTAAATGAATTATAGCGCTTACAAGCGATAAGTCAATGTAATTACATTGTCAGCAAAGAAAAAAACCGGGATAAACCCGGTGTTACTATTTGTAATAATGTCTCTCATTTGCCGCTGATATGCTGATAGAAAAGATACTTTCTTAGCAAACCATTGGTGTAGCGATTTTTACTATCAAAAGTAATAGTCTTCGTTACCTCAAAAATAGTAAAACTTAGTTTGTGATCGCCACTTTCTATGTATATAGAGCTGGCGTACATTATTCCATTCTGCTTTACCAGTGTCATGGAGATAGAGAAGAAATCTTCTTCATTGATGATGTCAAAGTCTGTTCCCAAGAGTAGCATTTCCTTTGCTTCGGTGAGAGAAAGCCTTGTTTCTATCATTGTAGCAATCTCATTAAACTGATCAGGTAAGTTCTTCATAGCGCTTTTGAACGTACCTGATGCAAACTGTTCCTTTACACGAGCAAGCAGATTCGTCTTTATTGGACTATTTTTCTTTTTCATTTCTTTGTTATGTTTTGTTGTGTTGTGTTCTTATATTATAAACCCAAGAGCATATAAGTCAATAGAAAGCCATTTCAGTCGATATTATCGGTACTTTTTACATCGAAAACACTTGTAATTATCGGTTCATTATCTATAAATATAGCACTTTAGATAGCTACGTGATACGTTTGATGCCTAAGATAGAGAAAAAGATCAATAAATTGCTTATCGGAGCCATTTTGGGGACAACAATCCTGTGAGTAGGTGCAAGTATGACTCCAAAGGGTAAAAGTTTCCGGAAAAAGGCGAGAGATTTTGTAAAATGAGGAGTGGATGAGATGAAAAAGATCAAGGATAAGAAAAAAGCAAAAGATCCGGACACGGCAACAGAGTAGTCTGGTGAAAACACAAGGTCCAAAGTCTGAGGGTAAAGATATTCTTTTATCCTTCTCACATACAAAAACAGAAATGAAAACATTTGAAGAACTTCACTGCCGGCAGAAAGCCAAAGACCTTAGTACAAACCTGTATGCACATTTCAGCAATATAGACGATGGGCTCTTCAGAGAACTTATCTGCTCACCGTGCCTCGAGATGTGAACACATATCGCAGTCGGACATGGAAAAAGCATCAAAGAAAATACCGCCTATCTCGTATTGGCGAGGGGAGCATCAGCAAGATTACGCTGCATGCTGCACATAGCAAAAGAGCTTGATTATATAGACGACAATACGTTTGCTGAGTATTATAATGAGTCACTCGATATCGCAAAGATGCTCTCATGACTTATCAAAGCGATCAAGCAGAAACCAGCGGATAATGAGCTGAGAGCAAGAGGAGAGAAGACTGCAAAATAGCACTGCAGTAAGCGTCACATATACGGCAGCACATCGTATCATATGATGAGCAGTCATTGGTTAAAATGCCCTGGACTTTGGATATTGGACAAGTAAGAGTAGAGCAGTAGTAAAGCCGTTGAAGTATTTACTCGTAAATAGATCGAGATGCCTAAGAAAAATCAATCTGATAATATACGTTACCTTGCGTATGCAAGTATCTTCAGTATGTCACAGAAGAAAAAGAGTATCGATGGGGATGAGATGTTCCTCGGTATTTTCATGTATACGAAGGAAAAAAAGTTTTTTGAACTCTTCCGGAAGTTTCTGGGATTACACGATACCATGCATATCCAGAAATACATTACGGAGTTTTATAATATTGCAAATGAGCTGCAACCAACGATACAGTTACAGAACCTTACTCTGAGTTCTGACCTGCACAAAAGGCTCGAATGACTCGAGCAATATAATGATGCAAAAAACAACTTTTTAGTATTATTATACATAGCAATTGACCAACTGTCTACACAACTTGCACACTACTTACAGCAGCATGATACTGACCTGGGAACCATCAAGAACAAGCTTCGGATGTTGATGCAGAACCCGGTAGTGAAGCAGGTGGGGGTGGTTGCGTTTTTCGGCATGATCGGTAAACTTATATCACAGCTCAATTTATCGCTAAACGACATAAGTATGTTCCAATTCGAAACAAAAGAATCTATCGATACGATTCTTGATGCTATGGATCACGATTTCCCGGATGATGGAAGACCAGCAGATGATACGATAGAGAGTTCTATCAACAGCAGCACCGTGACTATGGGAAAAGATAAGAAAAGTGACGACAAGAAACTTACTATAGAGTTTTTCGGAACTGACCTCACGATGGAGGCAAAAGATAAATATCTTGATCCGGTGATCGGACGTGATAAGGAGATCGAACAGATGATCTACACGCTTTTGAGAAAGACAAAAAATAACCCATTACTTCTCGGTGAACCCGGTGTCGGTAAGACAGCTATTGTGGAAGGACTCGCACAGCGTATTGTGCTCGGTAACGTTCCGGAGAAACTCAAGAATAAACGCATTATGATGCTTGATATGGGAACGCTGTTGGCCGGAACAAAATACCGCTGAGAGTTTGAAGCAAGACTGAAGGCTATCCTCGAAGAGGCATCAGATGTGACAAACAACATCATCCTCTTTATCGATGAGATCCATACGATCATCGGTTCGGGTAACCAGGAAGGAAGCGCTGATGCAGCTAATATGCTGAAGCCGTTACTTGCTCGCGGTAAGATCAAACTTATCGGTGCAACGACATTTGATGAGTATCAGAAGCACATCGAAAAAGATGCTGCCCTGAAGAGAAGATTTCAGGAGCTTTTTGTCGATGAACCATCAACCGAAGATACGATGATGATCCTCAATGGCATCAAGAAAAACTTCGAAGACTACCATGGTGTGATCATCGATGAGAAAGCCATCGAACAGGCAGTGTATCTGTCAAAGAGATATATCCTCAATAAGCATCTTCCTGACAAGGCGATCGATATCATCGATGAAGCATCAGCAAGAAAATCGACGATGAACGAGAAACTCGAGAAGAATAATGACTATCAGAAACAGGAAGAGAAGCTGATCGCTGTGCAGGAAAAGATAGAGAAAGCCATCGAGAAGCAGGATTACTTCCAGGCTGCGGAGCTCAAGGAACAGGAAGAGAAAATCAAGGCACAGATGAAGACACTCCGCATGAAGAACACCCTTCCTGAGCATCTCAGACTCAATGTGACGCTGGAAGATATCGGACGTGTGCTTGCTGATAAGATCGGCGTGCCGGCTCATATGGTGACCGAGAGTGAAACCGACAAGTTGAAGAGGCTCGAAAAAGAGTTATCAAACAGTATCATCGGCCAGCAGGAAGCAGTCGATGCTGTCGTCAAGTCGATCAAGAGAAACAGACTATCAGTTGTACAGAAGAATAAGCCGATTGCATCGTTTCTGTTTATGGGACCATCAGGTGTCGGTAAGACATATTTGGCTAAGCTTCTGGCAAAGCAGTACTTTGGTGATGAGAAAGCACTCATCAGAGTCGACATGTCAGAATTTATGGAAAAACATAGCGCGTCAAAGCTCATCGGTTCTCCTGCAGGATATGTCGGATACGATGAAGGCGGTGTGCTCACGGAAGCAGTCAGAAGAAAGCCTTACAGCATCGTGCTGTTCGATGAGATAGAAAAGGCATCACCGGACGTCCTCAACATCTTGCTCCAGCTCCTGGATGAAGGTCATCTGAAAGATAACAAGGGACGCCGGATTGACTTCAAGTCGACTATCATCGTGCTTACCTCAAATATCGGTTCAGAAGAGTTTGGTAAGAGAATCGCTTCGATCGGTTTTGACGGAGCTGACGAAAAAGAGATGTCTGCAAAAGATTTCGAAGTACAGAAGAAGCGTATCATGGAACGCTTGAAGGACCGGATGAAACCGGAGCTTCTCAATAGACTAGACTATGCGATCGTATTCAAACCTCTCAGCAAAGATATCCTTGGTGAAATCTTCGTCATGAAGGTCAACGAGTTCCTCAATGCATGGAAAGGAAAAGACAATGTAAAGATCCCGAAATTCACTAAAAAGAAGGTGGAGGAGATCATCGACAAGATTCATAATCCGCAGTTCGGTGCGCGTCCTATCGAAAGATATATCTACGATGAGATCGAGCCGCAGCTGATCGATCAGATGATGGGATAGTAAATGATGTTATATAAAGAAAGAGAGATGCGCTTGCATCTCTTTTCTTTTTTTGTTATATACAGTAAGCTTTACCGCACTGAATAATTTCATGAAACAAAAACATGGAACCTTTACGCTTATAGAGATGCTGATCGTCATCGTAATTATCGGTATTCTTGCTGCCGCCTTAGTGCCGAGACTTCGTTCCGTACAAGAAAGAGCAAGGGACACCAGAAGAGTCACCGATACGAAACAGATCTACACTGCGATGCAGATATTTCATAGTGACAATGGTTTTCTACGCGGTACATGGTCATATTACGGATGAAGTGACATCGGATGATGGGATGCAAGCTCAACGTCGTGAGCGGTCGTTACCCCTTCATTCGTATCGTTTTTACAGACGGAAGGTATCATGACATCCATCCCTATGGATCCCATCAATAATCTGAACCTTAACGCACCGGCAAACACATATGGATATCAGTACTATTGTTATCCAACAGCATATGCGCCAAACGATGGACTGCATTTCAATTACTATAAAGAACAATGAGGACGGGCACAGGTGTATGTGCATCAGGGGTGAGGATATACGGAAAAAGAGTGGAAATGTCAGTAACTGATTTCTCCTATACTATTTATTTTTCATTTGAGTATGATTGTTGTGTATAAAAGATCTTTTACTTTGATAGAGATGCTTATTGTCATCGTGATAATAGGTATTTTAGCAGCAGCCCTCGTGCCAAGACTGCAGTCTGTGCAGGCAAGAGCAAGAGATACAAAAAGGAAAGCTGATACAACACAGCTCTATACAGCAATGAATATTTACTATAATGATAATGGACATATACCTATAACATATGGTGCAAATATCGCTGCAAGACTCGGTGACGCTAACGCAGGATGATGGGATTACAGTTCACAATCTGGCGCAGGGATGGGAGCATATTTCATGCCATTTCTTACAACCGCATGAATAGTGACATCAGTACCGGTGGACCCTATCAATAACATGACATGAGACAACATCCCTGGTGCCTACGCATATAAATTTTACTGTTATCCTTCGGGGTGATCTCTCGGAGTACATTTCGCTTATTTCCAAGAACAGTGAGAACGAGATGAAGTAATTGCGCATCAATGAAATCAGTTCACTGATCCTACGCTCTCTCGTTGCCAGTAAATACTAAGAGAGCAATACTATAGGTTTCACTTTCTAAAAAACTCTGCATGACGCAGAGTTTTCTAATGTATGGTAATAGATATTGCTATGTATAGATCTCATCCAGCTCTTTATCGAGTGCTGATAACTTCTTGCTGGTGTTTTTCTGTTCGATACTTTTCTTAATATATTGCTGACACTCGTAGATCTTTTTCTGTGCAGCATTCAGCCCATCAACAGTACCGCTATATGTTTTTTCAATTCTATTGAACCTGCCGGTACCTTTACCTTCAAGTGTAATGGTAAGCGCTTCTTTGTTGAGCTCTGCTTTGAAAAGTTCAGTTGTGTTACCTTTGTGGAACTTATGCAGGACGAGATTATTACCCTGTATAGTCACATCAAATACTGCTCCATTATCTCCTTTATATGAATAGAGTCCCGCTTTCGTATTCTTAATAAGATCTCTGTACGATTCCGTCACTTTATAAGCAAGTTGATGTTTATCAACTTTCTCTGCAGCTGCATTCTTTTTTTCAGTCTTCTGTGACTGTTTTTCTTTTGAATCCTGTGGATCAAATGCTTCTCATTTCAGCATATGTTTATCGTAACATATAAATAGCGTTAATATATTATATATAAAGAACACCGCTTGTCAAAAAATGATGTTTCTTGTAAGAATAGTAATGTTTATTTAATTTCTCGGATCTCTGATCTTAAAGTAGTCGATCTTTTGCTGCTGGACCGGTGTGCTTGCCGGCTTTTTGTCGTAGACATAATAAGCAAATGTCTCTGCGTAGTCTTCATCAGATGATGAAGCAGCATATGAACTGACGAACTCTGATGATGGACAACTGTTTTGTGTGCCATTCCGGCAGATATTTACAAATGCGGAGTCGTTCGGATCATAGAAGTAGTTATAGTAGTGGCCAAGTTCATGGTAGATGATCCTGTCGAGGAATGTTTCATAATTCTGATCGTATGAGTGTGTGAAACAAAGGTTGATTGTGATGAAAAGATTGATGAGTTCTGTTTTGATGGGATTATTGTACTGATTGTACCGCTGTCTGACGAGTATCTTCCCATCAAGTTGAGTACAGTTATTGGAGAATTTAAAGGTGATCTTTCTCACCATCTCATCTCTGTCTTCTGCCTTGAGCCGGCCATCGCTGATCAGTTCATCAACTATCTCAGCAAACTCCGTCTTCGCTTTTGCGATCCTTGCCTGGACGATCTCAAGCTGCTGGCTATTGAGTGCTGCAAGATCATCCTGATCGTATCCGGTAAAATAATCTTCCGGCACAGAGTAATGCGTCGGTACAGAGGTAAATATAGGGGTGTTCTGTGAGATATCGATGCTGGTATTTGGTTTTGTTATCGGTGCAGGAGTTGCCGCTGTAGTGAAGCCGTAGACTTCCGGAGCATATGCACCTTTACAATGCTGTTTTCCCAGCGCCTTGAAGGTTGCATATTGTCTCATGAGTGACGCTTTCTGCGACGGATTGTCTTTGATCTTGATGACCAATGAGATTCCTACCGATTTCGTTGCAAGGTCTTTCGCATACGTCGAACAGAATCTATCGATAGGTACGCCTACTACCATCTTGGTACTCGTTGCAGCAGATGCAAATCATGCCGCACCAAATAGTGTCACTGCCGCAGCAGCAACGAAAAGTTTCTGTATATATGATTTCATATCGATGCACTATAGTTTAAATGATGGATTACCAATATACAGATATATTATCAAAAAACGAGATGGACCAGCCATTTCGTTTCGTTATTACAAACCAATTCAAGGACAATCATTTTATTTGAGCTTGACTCAAGCGATTTCAGCTATAGGATATATTACTGATATGTGGTAATTTTCTCGATAGCTATTCTTTCCTGTTCCATGCTGTCTCTGTGTCTGATAGTCACTGTATTATCTTCCAGCGTCTGATGATCGATAGTGATACAATAGGGTGTACCGATCTCATCCTGTCTTCTGTATCTCTTTCCGATATTTCCAGAACCGTCGTATTCTACATTGATTCATTGTTTCTTCAGTTCCTGTGCTATCTCTCTCGCAAGGTCTGCCATCTTCTCATCCTTTTCCATGAGTGGGAATATTGCATACTTCACCGGTGCGATTGCAAACGGGAATCTTACTACCACACGCATATCTCCTTCTTTCACCTCTTCCTCGTCATAAAACTCCAACATGGTGACCATCACGGTTCTTCCCAAACCAAATGATGCTTCTATACACCACGGGATATATCTGTCTCCTGATTTCGGATCGGTATAACTCATATCTTTCTTGCTGTACTCCTGGTGCTGCTTGAGGTCAAAGTCAGTTCTGTTATGTACCCCCTGGATTTCTCCCCATCACCGAGGGTAGAGGAATTCTATGTCCGTAGCAGCTGCTGCATAATGCGCAAGTTTCTCATGGTCTTTAAATCTCAGATGATCTTTATTGATGCCTATCACTTCAGTCCGATATTTCATCGAGTTCTCTTTCCATGCGTCATAGTGTTTCTGTGCTTCATCAGCGTTTGCAGGAACAAAATACTCAATCTCCATCTGTTCAAATTCACGCATTCTGTAGAGGAATTGTCCTGGAGTGATCTCATTACGGAATGCCTTACCAATCTGTGCGAGCCCAAAAGGAACTCTCATCCTGGTTGTATCACACACTGCCTTGAAGTCGGTAAAGAGTGACTGACATGTTTCCGGTCTCATATACACCTTACTTGCATCATCAGCAACCGGTCCGAGATGAGTATCAAGCATGAGGTTAAAATTTCTCGCTTCAGTCCGTTCCGCAGTTTTTTTTGATGAAGGATTTTTTGGAATATATTTGACGATGAAATCGTGCATTCATTCATTTCCCCACGCTTCCGGTGAAAGATTTGGTACACCTAATTCATTTGCAACGTCTTCATCGCTTCTTTCGTTCCTAATAGATTCGATGTATTCTTCGATGATCTTATCAGCTCTAAATCTTTGACCAGTCTTTTTATCATCTATCAGCGCATCAGCGAATGATCCCACATGTCAGCTTGCAACCCATGTCTGAGGGTGAGCGAGGATAGTGGTATCCATCATGGCCATATCTGATCTCTCCTGGATGAAATTCCTGATCCAGAGATCGCTGATGTTCTTTCTGAGCCACGACCCGTACGGACCGTAATCCCACGCGTTCGCCAGACCTCCATAGATTTCTGAGTTTGGATACACAAATCATCTTCTCTTTGCCCATGCAACGATATTATCCAGGTTGAATTTTCTTTCGCTCATGTAATAGTTGTTCTTCAAATAAAATGACTATCTAGATGTATGGTTATAGAGTGCTGATGTAAATCATTGTAATGCTTCTTCTAATTCCTCCGCACTATTAGTATAACACTTCCATCCTTCAGGATTATTATATATTTGTAATGATCAGTCTTCTCATAGGACAAATGCGGCCTCAAGTCATACTGTCGATCACATTTCAGCAATAAATACAGGATTTATATCTTCTATGTCTTCATACGAAAGCGCTTTAGTGATATTTTCTTGCGTATATTTACTTATACGTCTCGCTCCCGCATGATTACTGATGTTCGTCTGACAATGCTCTATTGTCGATTGTATGTTTTCTGAATTTCACATAGTAGTAATACGTAAGGAATAATGCTATTATTTTCTGATAATCTCTAATGCTTTTGCGACAATGATATTACCATTGGGAGCTAAGTGATCCATATTTCTATTAATAACGTCTTGTGCGTTATACCACTGGCCATCAACAACCTCTTCAACTCATACTTGTGGTTTCAGTTCTCCGTTATATGATTTCACAATGTAATGGAGGAGACAGACGAGTCTTCGGAATTTCTTACCATCATCATCGGTATTTTCAATAAGCGCCCGATCAACGAGTGGAAGTTCGTTCCAATGTTCTATCACATCAACTCATGTTCTGTTCTTGGTGCGGATCAGTGCATTCTCTTCAATCTTTCCAAGATGAAACTGTATTTCACCATCTTTGCGGAATACAACATCCTTGTTAACATCTTCCAATGGAGATCAACCAGTGAATTGGATCTGTCTTGTTCATTTCTTTTCCGTCGTCACTAAGAATACTTGTGTAAGATCGGGACTTAAGAAACAGTGACCCGAACTATATGATCTTACAATAGGGAACCCTTGATATTCATCAGCATTGGCTATGTCATCAAATGGGATCTCTGATACACTGCCATCAATTCTCTTTACCGCAGCAAAGTAGGTGTTCTCTCTTTGCCTGACACTACAAAGCTGCAAGGCAGAGCAGAGTTCCTCTGGACTTACCTTTGGCATACTGTTTTCCATGCTCTTGTAGGTTATAAAGTAAATAGGGTGGAGTTATAATCAGAAAAACGGCTATTACAAGCTAGAGGTGGGTCATAATCTCCGCTGCGATAGCTTCTATCGATTGCATGCCATTGATCTCGATCAGCTTGCCTTCTGCCTTATATTCATCCAGTAATGGTTTAGTTTCAGCATGAAATGCATCAAACCTCTCCTGGATTGCATCGAGAGATTGATCATCGACACGCTTAGTGAGGATAGTACTGTCATGAGGACAATACTGCAGATCTCCATGGATATGGATATTGAATGTAGTACCGCATGTCTTGCACATCATCCTTCATTGGAGCCTTTTGGTCGCTTCAGATTCATCTATGAGAAGATGAAAGACAATGACATCTCTTCATGCCGCTCCCATAGCTTCATCAAACATCTTCTTCTGTACATGCATTCTCGGAAATCCATCAATAATGAGTCTATTCCCTGGATCGACGGATGCAAAAACGAGCCCTAACATCGATTGAATAAACGCATCTGGCAACAACAAGCCATTATTTGTGTATTTTTTGACATAATTCCCTACGATATTATCGCTACTACTCATGGCACGAAGTAATCATCATACCTCAAAATACTGTACCTGATCCCCGAATTTCTCTTCCAATGCTCTTGCCTGTGTTCCTTTTCACGATCACGCGATCCCTGCTATAATGATGTCTTTCATGTTCTTTTTCTGATGGGTCTAATAGGTATAAAATGTGACAATTCCTATTGTATATAGCGATATTTCCAATTGAAACAAGCCTAATTTTCTATATATATGACGTAATTCGGCTTTTAATTATAGCTCTAACAAAAGAACATGGCATCAAGGACGAATAAGGGCGGCATCGCTAAAAAGAAAGCACAACTCGAAAAACAGGCAGCTCGTACCAAAGGACAGGCTCGTTTTTCATACCCGAAAAGAAAACTTTCACTTGATGAGGGAAAAGAGTACGGAGTGATCGGAGTTCAGACTAATCCGAAAGGACATACCTACCACTGGTTCCTCAGAGGAAGAAAGATCTGTTACGAGACAAAGATGCGTGTCGATCCGGATGGATGGAGGTTTGTGAAGAAGCCTTCAGGATCATCAGATTTTGTACAGGTGCATCTCTCGGGATGGGGAAGAAGAAAGATCATGAAGAATTTAGGGAAGAAGTAATATATTTATTCATAGCTTATGGGATCATCGATGGCGACAATATTATCTGGAGAATTAAAAGCTCATATAGGAGAGACGGTAACGGTCAGAGGATGGCTGCATACGATGAGAGTGGTGGGTGCATGACTTGCGTTTGTCATTATCAGAGACAGACAAGGACTTATGCAGGTGGTGCTTGAAAGCGAAGCAGAGATTAAAAAGCTGGATGGTTGTCTTATGGGTACAGTACTCAGAGTACACGGGCTCGTGAAAGATGCACCGAAGGCAAAATTTGGTGCGGAGATAGGAGGAGAGAGTGTCGAAGTGATCAGAGCGATCACTCATCCAAGTCCGATAGATATCTCAAAAGATACGATCAATGCGGATGGTGAGACACTTCATGATAACAAGGTTGTTGCACTTCGCCATCCAAGACAGATGAAGATTTTCAAGGTGGCTGCTGTAGCGGAAAAATATATGAGGGATTTCTTTGATAAAAATGATTTTACGCAGATAAATTCACCAAAGATTATTGCTTTCCCGACAGAAGGAGGAGCAGAGGTCTTTAAGGTGGATTATTTTGGAAGGGATGCCTATCTTGCACAAAGCCCGCAATTCTATAAGCAGATCATGTCGGCGGTGTTTGAAAGGGTCTACGAGATCGGAAGAGCATACAGGGCTGAAAAGTCGAATACATCAAGGCATATGTCGGAGATCCTCATGCTCGATGCGGAGATCGGATTTATCGATAGTTTTGAGGATGTGCTCGCATTTGGTGAACAGTTTCTTAAGCATGTGATCGAGAATACGCGAGATGAAGCAGAAGGACAGCTGACTGCGCTTGGTGCAGAAAGACCGCTGCTTGCTGAGCATTTTCCTCGTATCACTGTCAAGGAACTCCATGAGCTGATGCTGAAAGAAACGGGTGAAGACTATACGAAGGAACTCGATGTCGTTCCTGCTGAGGAGAGATTTATCTGTGACTACGCTGCAAAGACGCGGTGATCGGAAGCAGTATTCATCACTGAATTCCCTTGGGCGGATGCAAAGTTCTACCATCACCAGAACGAGCAGAATCCGGAAAGTACTGACAGAGCAGATCTGCTCTTCAGAGGAGTGGAGCTTGCTACGCTGACACAGCGTGAAGTAAACTATGATAAACTCGTGAAAAATATCGAAGACAGAGGACTGGATGCGAACAATCCTGGACTGAAACACTATCTCGATGCGTTCAAGTATGGTATGGCTGATACCGGCGGATGGTGATTTGGTATCGCAAGATTTGTCCAGAAGCTGATCGGACTGGAGAATGTGAAAGATGCAGAGCTTTTCCCAAGAGATACGGGAAGGATTACGCCGTAATTTCCTTGATTTTTGTCCAGAAAACAGCATAATTACTTGTGTCACACGAATACCTACAGACACTGTATATGGTGTCGTAAAAAGATACACTTGAGTAGTGTTGTTAATGAAGCCTGTTCTCCTTATTACGGAGGCAGGCTTTTTCACTATACAAAATCACTATTGACTTTTCATGGTATAACGATACATTGTGGACTAACAAAAAACCTGTGTTATGAGATCATTACTTTATCTGATTGCAGTTATCCTCATAATAGGATGGCTGCTGGGTGCGTTCGTTTGGAATGCGAGCGGGCTGATTCATGTATTGCTGGTCATAGCTGTTATATCACTCTTACTGGGATTTCTTCGCAGGGGGAGTGTATAGCAGCAGCAGGCAATGGTTAAGACGGGCTTGGGGAAGGTTCTTTCCTCAGGCTTTTTTGTATCAAAAAATTTGCCCAAAATGGCTATTTTCACTATAATTGAGAAGATATTTATTCCGAAACAAAAACTATGCAAAATACTCTCTCGATCTCTAATATGGAAGGCATTTTGAGTGAAATCCATCACGCTGGTAAGAAGCTGATCTATGTTGCCGGTGCGTCAGCATCAGGTAAGTCATATATAGCGCATCTTATAGCGAAAGAGCTTGAAAAGATAGGAAAGACAGTCCTGACTGTCAGCTCGGATAATTATTATATTGATGATACCTGGCTCAAAGCGGTATTGTATGGTACATTCGATCATCCTGACCTGATTGAGTATGATTTGCTCGAAAAGCATATCAATCAGTTTATGGAGTCAAAGACTTTCGATATGCCAACGTATAATTTCAAGGAGAGCAAAAGAGAGATCGCTGTGACACTGACGGGTGATTATGACTATATCATCATCGAAGGGCTGTACACTATTACAAAGCTTTGAGATACTCATCAACCGCTAAAAATCTTTGTTACCGCGCCGGAAGAAGATCTCGTGATCAGACGTCTGCTCAGAGATCCGGGAAGAGTCGGTGAGCCGCTCTATATGGTGATCGGTGCACTCAACAATGTCTATCCTATGCGAAATATCTTTGGAAGAAGCCAACAGAAGGAGGCAGATCTCATAATCGACAACTACTACGATATTCTTGCGAAAAACGGAAAGAAGATGTACCATCAGCCATGGGATAACGATCGTGCAGCACTCGGAAAGAAACTATTTGATGAATATGTTGTCTCATACGTCTACAATGACTCAACTGACGATACGAATGGAAAACTCATCATCGAAGAGCATTATGATGAGAAAGGAGGAATCATGAAATCTGTAACAATCGTAAAGAGCAGGTCAACAGAGTTCGGTACAACGGACACTATAGAACATATTACCTTATCGGTTGCTAAGGCAGGGATTCTTACTCAGCTTCATAACCTTCTGCAGGTTGCATGACTGACATATGACATGACATTTGCTTATGAAGCAGAACACTTTGACGATAATGGGAAAAGGAAGACACTGGAAAAGAGACTCAATGATGGTATATATCTCAGATATGAACAAAAATAAATTCATTTATATATTACATCACTACTATGAAAAACTATTTACGTAAAGGAGGTAACAATGACGTATCGCTCACAAAGACTGAGTTGAATGATTTGTTGCTGAAATACCAGCAAGATGAAATACTCGAAGATTTATTGAGTGATAAAAAAATGCTCATCATAGCAAAAGAGAAAAAGGTGGCTGTAAATTCTGCTCTCATTGATACACTTCCGTATCATGATATCGTGAACGCATTGGTAGAGACATGGAAATATGGAATGACACGAGAAGGTAAGAATAACGAAATAAAAGAGTATTCATCGTTCTTTACCGTAAAGATGACAGAGTTTTTCGACAAGCATCTTCGTAAGAGAATCCCTGAGCTGGAAGAAGAACAAATTGCAGCAGCAAAGAGAATGCAGGAATTAAAGAAGATACAAGGTGAACAGCTTGTACTTGCATTTGATCAATCGAAACCAGGAAAGACCGGATAAATGAAATATGTAAATGGAATGGTGGCTGTAAGCCACTTTTTTATTTGTAATCTTTATCAAAAAACGTAAAAACGGATATACCGTTTATCACTTTGGATAGCTATATGTCAATTTTTCATCGTCTCAGTAATAAAAGGACACTCATAAATAAATTCATTTTCTTATTGCCTGTGGTTTTGGTAACGACAGTCTGAGCAGTTGTCTATGCACTTTCAGTCGGTCAGGTAGATCCTGATTTTAATCCGAATGCAAATGGTGCGCTGTATGCTGCCGTTCAAAGTGATGGGAAGGTGCTTATCGGCGGTGAGTTTGGATCAGTCGGATGAGTGACGAATTATTGATTTGCTCGTGTTACCAGTACAGGGCGTTATGATACTACTTTTGTTCCTTCATTAGTTGAAGAGACAACATCTATAGTCGTACAGCCAGACCAAAAAATACTTTGGTGAGGATGGAGTCATTTCATTCGTTACACATCAACAGGATTGACCGATCCGACTTTCAGCGGTAATATCATGGGAGGACCGGTATTTGCTATGGTGACACAGCCAGATGGAAAGATACTCGTCGGAGGTTCTTTCACAAGTGTTCGGTGAACTTCAAGAAGTCACCTAACACGTGTTACAACCACAGGAAGATATGATACAACATTCACTGCAAATGCCACAAGTTCAGTGAATTCGATTGCCTTGGAAGAAGACGGAGATATTATCGTAGGAGGTACATTTGGGATGATCTGAGGTTACACAAGAAATCGTATTGCACGTTTATCATCAACATGACTGGTAGATCAAAGTTTTGATCCAAATGCAAACGGTGAAGTTCGTAGCGTTGTTATACAGCCGGATGGAAAGATACTTGTAGGAGGTACTTTCACTACGATAGGCTGAGCTAATAGAAGCCGTCTTGCGCGTCTTACGACAACAGGACTTGCTGACCCAAGCTTTGATCCAAATCCGAATAGTTCCGTCCGTACTATTCTACTCCAGTCAGATGGGAAAATATATATATGATGAGCGTTTACTGCAATAAACGGAACAACAAGGTTTTATAATGCGCTACTGAATAGCGATGGAACGCTTGATCCGAACTTTTCACCCATAGCAAATGGTGAAGTCCGGTCAATGGCATTTTATGGAAGCGATAAGCTGATAACTGTCGGTACATTTACTGCATATGGATGAACCGGTAGAAATAGTGTAGCAAGAGTGTGAATTGAAGCTCCGGTGACATGCTGAAATTCGACCATAGAAACAGGAGAATCATGTGATGATGGAAATACAAACAGTAATGACGGCTGCAGCAATGTTTGTGCGGTAGAGGTTCCATCGTGTACGATGTGAGCGAGCATTCCATATGGATTCGCACCGGTGACCGGTATGGTGTTAACGGGTGAGAGAGTCAACACCGGAGCGACCTTCTATAGGCTTGAAGCAAATTTCGGAGGAGGTCAGCGAAATTTCTGACGAACAGGATATGTGAGATTTGGAACGTACAATATAGCAACTACGGGATATAAAGTAGCGACAGGGTTTGTGAGAAGCGTCTATTCATGAGATGTGACTGCATATTGTCAGATCAATATTCCGATATACAATCCCGGCATCACGATCGGATGATGCTGAGACGGAGTAATCCAGTGAGGAGAGCAATGTGATGATCGAAATGCGAATAACTTAGACGGATGTTCGTCGTCATGTCAGTATGAGATACCGACGTGTGTGGCTACAGTGACTCCATGAACAGGATCAGTAGGATATACATGACAGATACTGATCACCTGATCAAACGGAGGAAAAATGTATCGGATTGATTATCCAGGAGGCAGCGCATTTCCCAATAATGCTGTTTTCTCGCTGGCAAAAAGATTTACGAGCTCTTGAGCATATCTGATATCAGGAACGGTAAGAAACCCTCTTTCATGAAACATCGCCAATATCTGTAACTTTACAGGGATGACATACGCAAATATCTGTGGTAACTGAATAGTACAGACAGGAAACAACGAACAGTGTGATGATCATAATACAACCAACTTTGATGGTTGTAGTAGTAGTTGTCTCATTGAAACACCGACATGTACACTTTCAGCAAACCCAAATAGCGGCTACACACCGTTATTGGTGAACATATGGTGAACATGAAGTACATACGGTGTCTTCAGCGCTGTTAATCGGTGAAATGGAGTGACAACGTCTAATAACACATGGACATACGCTATCCAGACATGATACACGTATACCACCTGAGGAACGTATCTGATCACTGGTACGATAGCAAACCAGTATTCATGAAGCGCAGTCAACTACTGTGGCTATGAAGTGAATCTCACTACTCCGATTTGTGGTGATAGTATTATACAAACGAGTAATGGGGAGCAGTGTGATGACGGGAATACAACTGCATGAGATGCCTGCAGCGCTATTTGTCAGCTGGAAGCGCCTACATGTAGTATCCAAGTCTCTCCATCATCATGAAGAGAACCAGTAAGCGTTACTGCTACTGGAACCGTCGCATTTTGAGGTTACTTCACATCGCTCAATCGAGGAGATGGAAACACAGACGCTAATCCAGCATTAACATGATGACTATCGTATATCTATACCGGTGCAGACACATATGTACTTACATGAATTGTTGCAAACCCATATTCGTGAAACATCACCGCTTCATGTACTGCAACAGTGAATGCGATAGCAAGAGCGTGCGGAGATGGCATTCTTGATGCTGACCAGGGAGAACAGTGCGATGATGGAAACACCGACAGCAATGACTGATGTACCAATATCTGCGGACTTGAGATGCCGAGCTGTGAGATCTTTGCGACTCCTGATGCGTGAACAGTGCCGTTCACGACTCATATCTTCGGATCAGCATTTTCCGGAGGTCTGTTTACTGGCTTAGCATTTAGCGACACTATAACTAGCAGAGAAGACTCATGGACGTGAACAGTTGATACATGATATACATATACAACAGCATGATCATATCTGATCACGGGTACGGTAATGAATCCATATTCATGAAGCATGATAGCATCGTGTTACACAAATGTGACAGCAAGTCTCTGATGAGGAGGACCGGCAAGGGTCATCCCAAGAGATAACTGTCCTGATGGTGATTACTCATCAACCCCATATGATAATCTCTGTGGAACTGCGCCGACATGATCTGCAGGTGGCAATGAAGTCACCACAGTAACTACCGGTTCTGTCACGACATGAACCAATGCAGAGGTAACCGGATGAGTCACTACTGGAAGCGTTCTCACTGGCTCACAAGTAGAAACTACAGGTTCAGTTACTACCTGATTTGTTGCTCCGGAAGTACCGGTACTGCCGCTCGAACCAAATTCACCTTTTGAACCTGTATTCCCTGCAGTACCTATGTTCAACAGTAATACGGTTGATCTGTATGAATGGGCATATACCCATGGAGTCACAACGATGCCGTTGGGTATCGCTAGACCATTTGATACGGTACTCAGATATGAGCTAGCTATCATGCTGGTACAATTTGCAGAGAATGTCATGAAGACAAGGATAGAACATAATCCACTATGTGAGGTCACTCTCTATAATGATTTCTCATCATTTGATACAGAAATGAAAGAACATATCACGAAGGTGTGTGATCTTGGACTGATGGGGTGGAGCATCAGGAATGAGGTGATATTGGATGCGTTCAGGCCATTTGATACTTTATCGGTAGAGGAATTGAATATTGTGATACAGAGATATCTCGGTGAAAATGTGCCATTAATTGAGAGAAGCACCAGGAAAGAGATATGGGAGTTCCTCCAGGAGATGGAAGAAACTGTGAAATAAGATATCGTTTAACTTATTAAGTTGATTTTCAAAAAAATCGGAGAAAAAAGTTTATTTTTTTGGTTGTACTTATGCATCAAAATGATATAATTAAGCGTATTTAACTACGTGATATCTATGTTATATTTTCTTCGTAAGTTAACGGTACGCACATATTTCATCGTAATGATACTTTTGAGCATCATTATCTTTTTCTGATATAAGGTGTTTGGTCTGGATTCTGGCGAGGTCGATAGCAGCTACAATCCAAGTCCAAATAATGCTGTATATACGATTGCCGTGCAGTCTGATGGTAAGAGTATCGTTGCGGGGAGTTTTTCTAATATTGCGTGATTTTACAGACCAAGCTATGCGCGTCTTACGAGCACAGGTATAATAGATCCGACATTTGCTCTTTGAGGAGCAGATAACAGAATAACAAAAGTTATTGTACAGCCTGATGGAAAAGTGCTTTTTGTAGGACGGTTTACCAATGGATGATGAGCAAGCAGACATCGTATCTTTCGTTTATCAAGTACATGACTATTAGATAGTGCGTTTGCACCAAGTATTTCTGATAGGATCAACGATATGGCATTGCAGCCAAACGGAGATATCGTTATCGTAGGTTACTTTACTAGTATCAATAGCCAACAGCGGCAGCGTATCGCTCGTATAACTGCTACATGACTCCATGATACAACATATAATCCGCATTCACCGTTCGGTATTGTGTGGGCGGCAGAAGCACAATCCGATGGAAAAGTCTTAGTGGGCGGGGAGTTTACAAAGTTAAATCAATTAGATATCAATAGAAGCCGTTTAGCACGTCTGACAACGACAGGCAACGTGGATCCAACGTTTACCGGTGTATTTGCAAATAACGTCGTTTATGAGATCGCACTTGAAGATGATGGTGATGTCTTAGTGGGAGGAATATTTACTGGATTCGGATGAACAACGAGAAATGGTCTTGCCCGTGTTTCAAGCACAGGGCTCTTTGACGCAAGCTTTAATCCTAACGTAGAATGAGGGGCTGTCTATTCAATAGCTCCACAAGATGATGGGAAAATCCTTATCGGCTGAGCATTTACTTCTGTAGGATGAACAGCAAGAAACCGCCTTGCTCGTGTTACCTCTACCGGTCTATTGGATACAACTTTCAATCCCGATGTATCAACCTCAAGTTCAATAGTACATACTATAGCTCCTGAAAATGATGAAACTGCATTAGTCTGATGAACATTCACTACTATTGGCGGTGTAACAAGAACCTATCTGGCAAGAGTATGATTGCAGACACCTATCGTCTGTTGAAACTCGGTTATAGAAACGGAGGAGTCATGTGATGATGGGAATACGAATAGCAATGACTGATGTAGTAATGTCTGTGAGTTAGAGATGCCGAGCTGTACACTGACAGCGAGTCAGCCGTATGGGTTTAATTACCTGAGTGGTATATACATCACAGGAGCAGTAGCACATACCGGTGCAGAGTTTTATAGATATACATCAACCTGGTCTGGGAATGCTACCAACTTTTCATGGACAGGATTTGTAAGATTTGGTCCATACAATTTCCCGACTACCGGTATGAGGGTGATGACCTGATATGTTGCTAATGTATATTCATGAGACATGATCAGTACATGTAGCGTTTCTATACCTGTATATAACGATGGCATCACGATCGGATGATGCTGAGATGGAGTGGTCCAGGGAGGAGAATCATGTGATGACCGGAATGTGAACAGCGGAGACGGCTGTAGCAATATCTGTGAACTGGAGATGCCAAGCTGTGTAGGAACAGTGACCCCCTGAACAGGATCATCAGGATTTACCGGAGTGATCCTGTATACAGGACAGAATGGAGGTAAGATCACTATGATTGATTATCCTGGAGGAACACACTTTGTGAATACATCAGTCTTCTCATACACCAGAAGATTCACGACCTCCGGAGCATATACGGTAACGGGTATCGTACAAAACCCATTTTCATGAAGCGTTTCATCAATCTGTCTGTTTACTGGTATCGTGTATGCGAACAGATGTGGTAACGGTATATTGCAGACAGGAAATAACGAGCAGTGTGATGATCATAATACGACTAATTTCGATGGCTGTTCATCATCATGTCTGGTAGAGACACCGACATGTACACTTTCAGCAAACCCAAATAGCGGCTACACACCGTTATTGGTGAACATATGGTGAACATGAAGTACATACGGTGTCTTCAGCGCTGTTAATCGGTGAAATGGAGTGACAACGTCTAATAACACATGGACATACGCTATCCAGACATGATACACGTATACCACCTGAGGAACGTATCTGATCACTGGTATGATAGCAAACCAGTATTCATGAAGCGCAGTCAACTACTGTAGCTATGAAGTGAATCTCACTACTCCGATATGTGGTGATAGTATTATACAAACGAGTAATGGGGAACAATGTGATGACGGGAATACGGATAGCTTTGATGCATGTTCTTCAACATGTCAGCTGGAAGCACCACACTGTGCATTAGCAGTGAGTCCTGGGTCAGGAAGAGAGCCAATAAGCGTGCTAGCTACATGAGTTGTTACAGCATGAGGATATTTTACATCACTGTATTGGTGAACAGGAAATACAATAAACAATCCCGATATCACATGATGATTAACATATGTTTATACAGGCGCATGAGTCTATACGATTAGTGGTGTGGTGGTAAATCCATATTCGTGAAACATCACCGCTTCATGTACTGCAACAGTCAATGCGATAGCAAGAGCGTGCGGAGATAGTATTGTTGATACAGATAAGTGAGAGCAGTGTGATGACTGAGATACAAACGCGTGAGATGCATGTAGTGCTACGTGTCAATTAGAGATGCCAAGCTGTGAGATAACTGCGATACCGGATGAAGGAACCGCGCCATTCACTACACAGATCATTGGCTCTGCAGTTTCATGAGGAATATTCACTGAAATCATGTTTGATACTGCTCATACATGATATGATAATACATGGACGTGAACAGTTGATACATGATATACATATACAACAGCATGATCATATCTGATTACGGGTATGGTAATGAATCCATACTCATGAAGCATGATAGCATCGTGTTACACAAATGTGACAGCAAGTCTCTGATGAGGATGACCGGTAAGGGTCATCCCAAGAGATAACTGTCCTGATGGAGATTACTCATCAACACCATATGATAGTCTCTGTGGAACTGCACCGACATGATCTGCAGGCGGCAATGAAGTCACCACAGGAGATACAAATACAGGATCGATCAATACGTGAGATATTGTAGAAGGTACTACAGGAAGCATGACGAATACGTGAAATACTATTATTACAACCTGAGATACAGTCGATACGACATGAGCAGTTACTACCTGATTTGTTGCTCCGGAAGCACCAGTACTACCGCTCGAACCAAATTCACCTTTTGAACCTGTATTCCCTGCAGTACCTATGTTCAACAGTAATACGGTTGATCTCTATGAACGGGCGCATGAAAATGGTGTAACTACACTACACCTAGAAGACTCAAGACCATACGATAGAGTACTCAGATATGAGCTAGCTAAGATGATTGTGCAATTTGCTGAAAACGCTATGCATAGCCGTATTGAACATAATCCGCTATGCGAGATTACTCAGTATGATGACTACTCATTATTTGATCATGAGATGAAGGAGTATATTATAAAGATATGCGACTTATGATTGATGGGATGGAGCATCAGGAATGAGGTGATACTGGATGAATTCAGACCATTTGATACGCTATCGGTAGAGGAGTTGAACATCGTGATCCAAAGATACTTTGGTGAAAATGTGCCATTAATCGAGAGAAGCAATAGAAAAGAAGTGTGGGAGTTCCTGCAAAAAGCAGGGCAAACAGTTGAATAATGGATAGATATTGATAAGCATATCTCTATAATTTCCCTTATGCTTTCACTTTATATCCATGTACCTTTTTGCGACAAGAAATGCGGTTACTGCAGTTTTTTTGTGGTGCCAAAAGAGGGCATCGATCCGCAGGAAAAGATGATTGATGGATATATGCTTGGAGTGATGCGTGATATCGCTTATCGAGGAAGTAAGTATCAAAAACCTGAGATAAAGACATTGTACTTTGGCTGAGGGACCCCTGGGATACTTGGCAAACAAAGACTCATGGAAATCATCAATGCTGTCGGAGAGCACTTTGATCTGACGTATCTGGAAGAGTTATCTATGGAACTCAATCCTAATCCATATGATGAAATCATCGATCTGGTGCAGACACTCAATACCACATATAAAGACTTTCCACGTATCAGGTACAGCTTTGGTATCCAGTCGTTCGACGATAATGTATTGCACTTATCTTCAAGGCAATATTCATTTGCCGGATTGCAAAAATTTCTTCGTGATATCCGCCATAGTAAAGACTCTCGTAATGTCATTAACCTCGATTTTATTGCATTTGGAAAGTGAGTACGGACAAAGGATGATGAGTATCTTTTTCGGGATAAGCCAAGGCGTGAACGATTCCAGACGTTAGCTCATAGCGGTTTTGTGGATAGTTATTCGCTTTATACACTTGAGCTTTTCGGATGAGCACAACGAGAGAAAACAAAGCGTAAAGAGATCGATGGTCAAAGTCACCTTGATCTTTCACATGTGCCGTTCGAGACCGATCAGGAGAAAATCACCACTGAATTTCAACGGATGAAAGAAGTGATCCTCGATGCATCATACAGGAGATACGAATTGTCGAACTTTGCAGTTGCAGGCAAGGAATCTATCCACAATATGGTCTACCGGAATATGGAGAATTATATAGGTATTGGTCCATCAGCAGCAAGCTTTCTGACAGGGCAATATGCAGAGCAGATTTCTGGCGCATGAACCCATGGCATACGCTTTACTGAATCGACAAGTATTTTCTGATATACGAAAGAATCAAAAATGGATCCGGAAAGTATCACAGCGGTCAATCAAAGAGAGTACGATATAGAGAGGTTATTTCTCGCACTGAGAACAAGCAGAGGAGTGAAGCAATTTTCATCATACGAAGAGGTGCTCGTGCCAAACCGACAGGCATTAGTCAAGCAATATGCTGATGCATGACTGGTCGACTATAGTGACGACAGGCTTGTCCTGACCGATGAGTGACTTGATGTCTATAATACGCTTGTTAGCGAACTTCTGGCTTTGTAACTGGCAATTGGCTATGGAGGACAGTCGTATACATCGTCTTGCTTTCCTTTTTTGCCGGAATATACTATAGATGCTTATCTGATGAAACAGGTAGGTCACACGCAGTATGATCTATATTCCAAAACCTCTGTATCTTGGGCTCATGATAGCACGTGCACGCATCACGATGATATTGTGGCTATTGGCTATGAGTGTGTATCAGTCACTTTTTGAAGGAGAACTGACATGGAAGTCGTTTTATGCGACTTTAGGACTTGCATTGTTTATGGTGCTCTACTGGCACTTCCGCAATGCCGGACGAGAAGCACGTGTCTGTTTCTTCATTCTCATCATCATGTGTCTGACTACACTCATGGCTGAAGTACATGCCGATCATGACGGCTCCGTGATTCACGGAGCTTTTTCTTATTTGCAAAAAAATCAGGTATCAGTATAAGGTTATGCAATGCATAAGATCGGCCACAACAAATATTGTCACGTGACGCATGAATGAACTCAGTATACATTTCATAACCTGAGGGATTTTTCGTGGAAGCATCTTGATTATACGCAGGAGGAACATCGGATCACTGATACATTTGATGTCAGCACGCTAAAGGGAATCGATATGATAGTCTCACCTTTTGGACCGAGAAATGTGATAGCACATACTATGCTGACATTCTATTTTTCCGATAGCAAAAGTGTGTCACTGTCAGTGGAGGCACAGCTTGACCAGTGAAATGACTATAATTTTTGGAAAGCAACATTCCGCGGCTATTATAACCTCTACATCCGGGGTACAGAAAAAGACCATCTCTGACTGAGAAAACTCAGGAAGGAACATCCTATACGTTATCCATTACATCTGGATAATAAAAGTCTGCAGAAACTATTTGTCGCATTGGTGCACAATACTAACGAAGCTCATACAAAACATGAAAGGTATGCACTCCTTTCCAACAACTGCACCAGCGCCTTATGGAATACGGCAAGAAAGTTCTTTCCATTGCCGCGCCGGCATCGAACGCTTTTGTTCGCACCATGGCTTCCGCATTTTTTGAAAAAAAAGTGAGCCCTGAAGCTCACCGAAAAAACCATGTATTAGTTTTTTTATTGTATTCCATTGAGTGACCATATGTTTGTTGGTGCGCTGATAGAAGTACCTGCTGCATTATAAAATTTTCCACGTAGATTCATGCGGATCAGCGAATGATCTAATCTGTTGTGAGTCTGCATTCTGAAGATAGATTGCTGAGACGGCAGTACGTAGTATGAAAGATCTAATGTGTTGTCCATCTTACCAAATGCTGATATACCGATACCATGTGGTTTGCTTGCTATGATAAGTGATCATCATGCAATGCCATTGGTATCAAATGTCATGACTGATCTATTATTATTGAGCGTACCGAGGAGATGGATACTATCATTGCCAGTTGCAACTGATTGATTTTGCAATGCTTTGACAAGATGGTGGAGTATTCCTCCCATCCACTTATTGTTCTCTGCAGCTCCATGTCCTGGCCGGATAGTCCGATTCCGGTTATGCAGCATACCACTAGCATTCCGGTTGCCGCTGAGATGATTGTGCGGGAGAGCAGTCGTTGGAGTGCTGCAGTTTGTTCCGGAGTTTACATTTCATGACCATACCCAGGTTGTGGTGATACTTCCGGTGACCGTATTTCCTGATGCGTCAAATGAGCCTGTATTGCTGCTCGATCCTGTCGTCACGATCCATGATCATGTGCTTGCAGGAGTACAATCTGTGCCGGACATAATCATTGTCGATTCGTGTGATGGATCATGCCATGCTGTGCCATCAAGCGGGATTCGTTTTCCAACAAAGTCATTCCATGAACTGGTTGTATTATCTACTATCGCCGGATTCATAGACCATGATTTTAACATCACATATGATTTGCCACCTGCAACAATAAACGTTGCAGCTCATTGCATCGTCGTGTAGGTGTCGTTCACGTCACCACGACTTCTGAGGATGACATCTATCTTACGATTTCAGTTGGTTGTATCCGTGACAACATCATACCGGATGTTTGCTGTATTTATTCATTGGTTCCATGTAATAGTTCCATTTCATCTGTTACCTATCACCGTATATGCAGGTGCCTTTACCAGATGACTATAACTGTCAGCAAGTGACTGCCATGATATCGGAGTCGTTGCAGCAAATGCTGCGCTTGTAAGCATCAGAGCACTTAATATACCTCCTATAAGTTTTTTCATGTGAAAGCATTTAGAATATAAAAAGGCGGCCCGTACGTACCCTTAATCACACAGAAATCAAGTGATAGTTACAAAAAAGCACGAACCTTATAGTTCGTGCCGTATATGTCCAGTATGAATTATCCATTAGAGTTTTCCTAGCTCGTCCAGTTTGCCATTATTCCCCATAAAGATAAGGATTGCAATAACTACTGATAAGAGATGAGAGAGGAGCGGATAGCCCGGGAAAAAGAAATGATCCATCAGCCGCCGTGTTCATCTCCAGAACATGACAATCGCCACTCCAATCGCAAAGTAGCTGAGATTGAGCGGAATGGTTACATGTGCACCTTTCTTATATCATTTGAGGAATTTCATAGATGATGGCTTTCAGAGTAAATACTTATGCAGCAGGAGCAAAAAGTGATTCTACTTTCCCCTTAATTGTTTCATCAGTATCAGTCACAGCGTATTTCTGACCTAGCTCTGCAAAAGTTGCTGACATGATCGTAACGAGACCTGTCACTGTTGTTTCTCTGTTGTTCTTTCCTGTCTTTACTGATTCGATGAAGTCTGAGAATGATCCTGCACCAAATGTACCAAGCACCATTTGCAATGGAAGCTTGAGAAGGAATCCCTGTGCATCAATAAATCCCTTGAGAAGTTCATTACCGGTTGCTTCTGTAAGATTCAGTGAAAGACCAGTATCAGAAAGAGCTATGATTTTCTTCAGATGTTCTTTTGCTTTTCCAAGGAATTTTTCAAACATACCGAGAATATTTTTCTTATTTTCCGGTACACCTACTTCAAGCGCTTTCTGGAACGCAGCAAAGATCTCGTCGTCGGTTGGCATAGCGATAATTTTGTCAGCCATTGTGGTTTGTAGTGTAATAAGTAAATACATCTTATTATACCGGCAAATGGCTTATTTGTCAAAAATGGGGAAAGATTCGGCACCGTCGTTGAGAAAGTCGATAAATGGCTTCATAATGAGCCATTCGTTGAATATATATGCGTCAAAATTCTGTGCAATGACCACTTTATTGGGTATATCGTGGTAAAAATAGAGTGATTTATACTTCAGAAGCTTCCTTGCCGGATGATCAGCATATTTCTTTAAAAGCCTGTTTGTTCTCTCTCCGTGAGGTTTCCCAAAGGTTTTCCTGACAGTTTTGTCTTCCAGTATCGATTCGAGCTCCTTATAGTGTGCTGCCATGTACTCTCTGACCTTTTTCCATACTACCGCAGCAGGCTGACGCATACCAACGGCGAGATATGACCTATCTTTCTCCACATGGATATACATGCCTGCAAAATCACCGTTTTTCCCATCGGGAGAGATACGTGCACCAAAATGTTTCTTATACGGACGCTTATCTCTTGTGAAACGAATATCCTTATTTTGCCTATACAGTGTTTTCTTTACATCCAAGTCCTTATACACCGGATCGACCTCAGCCATCCTCGCAATCACTTTTTTCAGCAGCATAATGAAATTATCTTTCTCCTGACGATACAGGTCGATATGCAGATGCATCCACTTCGTGTTATTATTTTCTGACAATGCTTTCAGGAATGAAAATGTTACTTCTGATAACATGCATTATTACTAATGAGATAAATATATCTCTGTCAGCCGCTACTTAGCCTTTTTTTGAAAAAATGCAATAGAAAAAGCTCCGTTACAACGGAGCTGGGAGGTTCTTTGGGAGTAATGTATAGAGTCCATTGTCATAGATGATATCCCATATAAGTTCATACGAGATAGCCTTTCTGACAGCTGTCCATGGTGTGCTATGTACAGAAGCCTGATACATGCCATCAGGGAGCTTGATATTTATATATTCTCTACTCATACCTATTTTGTCTCTTGCGTTGAGATGAAGAAATGTAATGATCTCTTCCTGGGATCCGAAGTACAACGTTCCATATTTCTTTCCGCCTATATGTATACAGAGCAGCGGGAAAGGAATATTTTCTGATAATCCATTACGAGTAAGGTTTTGGATGAGGTTAAGATGGATTGATATACCACTTGTCGTGGTGTAATCCCATGGGGATTTTTTTATAAAGCTCTTGTCCATTGTTTTTCGTTTTGATTTAGCCAAGATATTAGCTATATATAACTATATTTCAACCATTTTATTTACTTTCTGTAGAAACTATATATGGCTCAAATAGACAAAGAAATTAATTTTCTTATTGCACAAGAAGCGAAACGTCAGCAGGAGTGACTCAATCTGATCGCGTCAGAGAATTATGTGTCACCAGCAGTGATGAAAGCGATGGGGAATGTGTTCAATAATAAATATAGCGAAGGATATCCTTTGGCGCGTTATTATGCTGGACAGGAGTATATCGATAGACTCGAATTGCTTTGCCAGTACAGAGCGCTGAAGATGATGGGAATCCTTAATACAAAGTTGAAAGTTCAAAGTTCAAAGTTGAAAATATCTGATGCAAAATATTCGGAGAAGATGCAAGCATTGCTCGCTGCAAATGAATGGGGAGTGAATGTGCAACCGCTTTCTGGATCACCGGCAAATATTGCCGTCTATCTGGCTGTGCTAAAGCCGGGCGATACTATACTATGAATGGATCTTTCTGCCGGATGACACCTGACACATGGGCATAAATTAAGCGCATCGTGAATATTATATAATATCGTCTCATACGGAGTCAGCAAGAAAGATCAGCGTATCGACTATAAGGAGATCGAAGAGAAAGCATTGAAACATAAACCAGCCATGATTATTGCTGGATTTTCCGCATATACAAGAACTATCGAATGGAAGAAATTTGCTGAGATCGCGGCAAAAGTGCAGAAAAAGCACGGCTATACGCCATTACTCATGGCAGATATTGCACATATTGCCGGACTTATTGCGGGAGGGGCAATGGAAGGGCCATGGAAACATTTTGATATAGTGACAACAACGACGCACAAGACACTTCGCTGACCAAGGGGATGACTTATCTACTATAAAAAACAGAAAAGAGAGAATAAAAAATGAAAGGAGATAGATATAGAAAAACATATTAACAGAGGAGTGTTCCCGTGAATCCAATGATGACCGCACGTACATATCTATGCAGCGAAGGCGGTTGCATTTCAGGAAGCGATGCAGCCGGCATTTAAAAAATACGCAAAGCAGATCATCGACAACGCAAAACATCTCGCTGAAGAGTTTAACGACCGCGGATGGCATGTGATGACAGAGTGAACAGATAACCATATAGTCTTGCTCGATGTGACACAAGCATTCCGGTGAACAGAAAATACATGACTTACCGGAAATAGGGCACAGGAAGTGCTCGAAAGCATAGGTATCACCGTCAATAAAAATATGCTGCCGTTTGACCAGAGGTCTCCGCTTGATCCAAGCGGGATAAGACTCGGAACCCCCGCGCTGACATCAAGAGGTATGGGGGAAAAAGAGATGACGAGAATTGCAACTATTATTGAATTAGCACTACTTGCATATACCGATAAGACTATGCTGAAGAAGCTCGCTGCTGAAGTGAAGAAATTAGCAAAACAGTTTCCGCTTCCATAGCAATAAACTCGATTAGAACGCTGTGGAGGTGTTTCCTTTTCCATGGATATCTATTTTCTCCCCGGTGGATACGGCGGGATCGCTCTTTATGATAAGATTGATCACTGCCTTCATACGTGCGAAAGACTCTCTCAGCGAGTTTCTTTCTGCACTGGAATAGATCGTGCGGTCTGCAACAAATCATCTCGCATCGATATCGAGATGACGGGCTATCATGATGGCTCTTGGCAGATGGAAGCGCTGAGTAGAGATGATAAGCGAGTCGACTCCATAGATCTCTTTTGCACGCCATAAACTATCGTATGTATCATATCATGCAAAATCGACAAAGATATCTGCGGGAGGAATGCTGCGGTTGATAAGATATCTATTGATACTTGTCACCTCATTATAAAAATTCTGTTCGTCATCACCATCACCGCTGATGAGGATCTTATCTGCTTTTCATTCCTGATAGATCTGGATAGCTGTTTCTGTTCTGTCCTGTACGATCTGACTAAGCTTATTTCCTTTCACACTTGCACCAAGGATGATCACTGCATCTGCCTTTCACGTGAGATCGGTGACAGAACTATACATGTGGCGTTCGTAGTAAAAGAAAATGACGCTGTTTATCGTTAAAAAAAGAAATACTCATAAGACAAGTATTCTCATTATCCGCCTTCCTATGCGCTCTATGATGTGAGCAGCGTGGTGCATCATACTACGAGAGTAGTTATTTGTGTCTGTATTGCAAACGTATACACGTATTTTTCCATTAGTTATCGTATGCTACGTTTTCCTTGCATTTGGCTAACTATTGGTTATCTATACAGGTAATTATCTCTTCCCCGAACCCCCAAGGATGAAGCTTGATAAGTTTCTTGGCAGTAAAACGAAGGTTGATATCTTAAAATATCTTATTTTTAGAAGACAAGGGATATCGATAAGAGCGCTGGAACATGAGATCCCATGGACTTTTCCCGCGATCAAAAAACAGGTAGATTCGCTCGAAGATAGTGAGATCGTTGATATCGATAAAGAAGGAAATAAGCGGTCTATCGTTATACGCCCTTCGGTGATGTGAAATATAAGATCGATGCTGCTGTATTGTCTGGGGAACGACCTGAAAGCACTATTCACTAAATATGAGTATATCATCGACAGCTATTATCTTGGAAAAATCTTTGGCAATCCGCTCGATCTTGATATGGTGCTGATCTATAAGAACTGTGAAAAAGCACTGCTTGATGTCGTCAAAGAGGATATCAGTAATGTATTCAGAAATTATTTCATCGAAACCGCGCAGATATCGTTTATGTCACTCGATGAGTTTCAGAGACGTTACCGTCTTGCAGACAAATTCGTCCTCAACCTCATGAGGACAAAGAGCGAAACCATGGAATCCGCATAATGCGGATTTTTTTGTTATGAAAAAACTCCCCATGATATGATGCATAATATACGCATATACCATTAGAGGAGTTATCAGATAAGGTTATGCTACGGCAAATGTGCCAGACGCATGAGTTTTTTCTGCCAATGTGTGTGATTGGTCTTTTACCGATTGTTTGCCAGTGTGGCTGAACGGAACGAGGGACGCTCCTATATTCAGCGTTGCAAGTGCGTGCTTCGTGAGAGGTCTGCTGATAATCACGACTGCAGCTGTTTCACCTGCAACTCGTATCGCAACTAAGTATCCCAAGGATACGCCATTGTGATCGCCCTGCGCGATCATGGTAGCATGCCCTTTGAGGTATTTTTTTGCGAGATTCACCATGGCGCTATACGTTTTTGCAGATTCCAGGTTGATACCTGGCATGGGTAATTCAGACGTGGAATACACCTGCATTATCGTTGAGCCCTTTTTTCTGAGGACATCAAGTGCATGGATGATAGCTTCTCTCTGCTGCTTTATAGCATGTGCAGAATCGTTAGCGATCTCCTGAGGAGCATCTACGGCTGTAGTGTTTGTGTTAACCATATGTATGATTTTTTTATGTGGACGTATATCATAATCCCCTGACACTATAAATCAAGAGAAATAAAAAGCCTCTGCATATATACAGAGGCAATAGGTTTACGGATAATCAGATGATGTTACAAAGCTAAAGCTTTTTGTCTTTTCGAGACAGCTGCTTTGTTTTTAGTTTTTTCTGTAGGGAGAAGCGATAAACCAAGCTCTTGTATAGCTTGCGCCGGCATCCTGTCACGCAGGATCACAATAGCTAAGGTCTGTCCGGTGCCGTTCACTTGAACAAAATGACCAGCCAATATCTTCTCACCTTTTTTCTCAGCCGATAATTTGGCGGTTGGATTTCTCGCTACAGCTTTTAAGCCCTTGATCATACCATAGAAGTCGTTGCTGGACTGAATCTTTAATGATGGAGAATTGTTTGGTCGTGGCACCCATGATAACATGTGTACTTCAGTGATACCATATTCACTACATACATTAATAGCATGTTCAATCCTGCTTTGCGGTGTGTTTTGGTTACTACTCATATGAATTGATTTAGTGCTCGGACAGGTTATATATCTACAGTCTATTGTCAAGCGCAATGTTTCTTTTCTCATTTTCATTTGTGCTCAGATAAAAATTACATACTACTAGCATATGACAGCACAGACCTTCTTTCCGACGACAAACCTTTTCCCTCATCAGCCTCAGATACTTCATCAGATGGTGCTGCAGTTTTTTCTACTGGCAGACCGTTTTGCGGATGTTTTTCCGAAAGATGCAATGCCTCACGGTATCATCATGCCGTACGGAGGATATTTTGATACCGGCCTGGTACAGGCAGCAGGATATAGGTACCGGTTAGGGATGCATAAGCCGGCAAGTGTCGCACTTATCAGATATGCTGAACTTCCTGATGATGTGAGCATACTATGATGTTCCTATTCTTCGATGCATACGTTTTTCGGTGAACTGCCGATAGATGGAAACGCATATACTGCATTGCATGCACATAAAGATAATGATCTTTTCGCGAAGCACGCAGATCCGATTGTTTGCCAGTTGCCGTTTCTCAGAAGCTACCAGAAGATAGAAAATATTGTCCCGCTTATCGTCAACACAAAAAAAACAGACCTTGATCGGGAGAAGATCTGGTCTGTCTTAGCTGATGAAAAAGGGGAGAGGTGTTATGTGCTGTGCACCAATCATATTGATGATGCAGAAGCACAGCTGCTGCATGCATACCATACTACTTTTTCAGAGGAGTTTTTGCAGTTTGGTCCGGAATATAAAATTTCTTAGCAGTCTCTATCGCTTTGATATAACTGTTTTTCTGATATTTTTTCAGTGACGAATTCATCTCGATTCTTCCTTTCTGCGCATCTAAAGCGTTGACTGCTTTTTCCCATGGGGTGTGCGGCTGGATGTTTACACTTGCAATCACTTCAGTGATCTGTTTACGATACATGCTTTCAACAAGCATTCTTTTATTGTTGATGGTCATGAACTCTTTACCGAATAATCTCCGGAGTGCTGATGTGTCAGTCTTATTTTCCACAGCACCTTCAAGTACGGTAAAGATACCGTCATACACTTTTTCGCTGATCGGATCGAGTACTGACCGGTCTTGTTCGCCATGCACCCGGCGTGACATCCCGTTTGTCAGGTCAATGTTGAAGTACATACCGCCGACGATCATCGGTTCGTTGTCTAAGAACTCCCTGAGTGCGAGCAGCCACTGATTCTTATCATTATAACTCGTCTTATATACTTCCTGCGTCTTTGCAAAATTATATGCACCCTCATACCAGACACTTGTCGTCCCCACCTCGTCAACAAAGAGCGGTTTGCCGTATGCTTTCAGCCTATCAAGTGTGCGCCGCTGGCTATTGTTTATAATTTCGTATGGATAGAGCCGCTGATAGTTGCCGTTTCCTTTTCACCGGTTATAGAAACTCATACCCATGATATCAACATATTCGTTTCCTGGGTAGTAGTCTTCAAACGTCGGGCAGTTCAAGCGTTTCTTATCAGCCACTTTACAGTAAAAGAGCACTGCTTTCTGATGCGGCACTGCTTCACGTGTCGGGATGTCCCATCCGTTGACCGACATGTTGAAGAGAATATTCTTCTGTGTCAGCCCGACTTCTCTTGAAAGTTCCCAAACACGTCTTCGTGCCTTCTGGAAGTTTACTGGATCTGATCCCCATGGATACCATCCGCCGTTCATCTCATGCATGGTCCTGAACACAACCTGTATATCAAGCGTCTTCACGAGCATAAAAAACTTCTTATACCTTTCATCGAATTCACCGTCTGCTACCTGTTTTGCAGTGATCATGCCGGGAGAAATGGTGATGTGATACACCCTATTCTTTCCGAGAAGTGATACAGCACGTATGATAGTTGCTTCTCACCGGTCATCCCATGGATCAAAAATAAATCCAACTACCGGGAGATCTATCTCATATTTCTTTTCGGTGAATACAATGTTTTCCGGTGTATTATCCCATGACTTGAACCCAAACATATATCCTTGTGCTGACTGTGCGAGACATACTCATATAACAATACTTGCTATAATTCATCTATATATTCCTCTCATATAAACGCAGACGATAAAATGTGTAAAATTATTGTTCTATATGCTGATGTAATATATCCTTGATACGTTTTTCCTGCTCATAATCCAGCTCATTTCCTGACATAATCGTATTTTCCATGTATTGTATCATCTCGTCATCGTATCAGAGAGCTTTTCGGATACCATGCATATCTTTCCCTTTTCCAAGCTGCACGAGCAACTTCGTGTATTGGTACAGGGAGTGCAGAAATTGTTTACCATGCAGAAGTTTCAGCTGTTTTTTATAGAAATCGGCCATATCATGGTAGACTGCCTCCTGTTCACGGCGCGCTTTACGGAGAGCCAGGATGATTCTGACAAGCGAAACAACTGCTATCAGCAGGATGATACAGAAAAGAACGACACCGATAAGCAGCAGCGTCGATGAGATGCTATAGACACCTGAGATCGCCTCAAGTGACGGCCGGCGTGAGAAATAGATATCCTGCTGCATCTAGAGAAAAAGTGCTAAAAGCATAAAGAGTATCATGAGGAAGAAATCTCAGCCAGTCGAAGGAATATCAGTAGCTCATTTCTCATACATGGGTGGTAACTGAGGGGTTTCATTGTGCTGATCAACAGTAGCGATTGCGTGAAGATACGCTCTATAGAGAGTATAATCTTGTGTCGGCGGCACTACAAGGGTTGATCCTCATGAGTTAGCGATGGCAAGTCAAACTGCATGTCATGTGGTCGAATCGAGATAGGCATCTATTTCACTAACGGCTGCCGCGAGTTCAGGATCGCTATGATCAATAGTAAACACTCTTGTATCGGCAGAAGTCTCGATAGTATCAGTGTGCATATATCAGCGGATAAGAAAAATCACACTTATACACAGAAAAAAAAGTTTTACTCGGAGAAGATAGACTCAAAAACGTTTTTTCATCACTCGCAGCAGATAAAACAATAGTTTTTCTTACTGCTTTCGCTTGCAAAATCAACGGAAAGTCATATCTATTAAAGCATTATTTTAATTCATTAGCGTGACAACACACTATGAAAGAGTTTCCAAAGAAATACGATCACACCCGTGAGCATGAAGTATACACTGAGTGGGAAAAAGCTTGAGTATTTAATCCTGATTACGCTGACAATAGTGTAAAGACAAAAGGAAAAAAAGCTGCAAAAAAAATAGATACACAAGATCGTTTTATGATGACATTGCCTCCGCCAAATGTTACAGGAGTATTGCATGTCGGACATGGATTGATGCTTACCGTAGAGGATATCGTGACGCGTTATCAGCGCATGCAGTGAAAGAAAACCTTATGGCTTCCTGCAACCGACCATGCAGGTATCGCTACGCAGGTGAAAGTAGAGCAGAAACTCGAAAAAGAATGAAAAACAAGAGAGCAGCTCGGACGTGCTGCATTTGTCGATGAAGTATGGGATCGGGCAAAGAAATCGAGAAGTACGATCATCGGACAGACGAAGAAGATGGGAGCATCACTCGACTGGTCACGTGAAGAGTTTACACTTTCAGAAAGACTTTCACGTGCAGTGAGAAAGGCATTTTCCAATCTCTACAATCAGCAGAAGATCTATGAATGATCGCGCATCGTCAATCGGTCTGTTGGAACGCAGAGTGTAGTATCTGATAGTGAAGTGTTCCATAAGGAGGAAGAAGGAAATCTCTACTACATCAAATATTTCATCCAGGGGAAAGGTGACAGTATCACTATTGCTACAACACGCCCCGAGACAATCTTTGCGGATGTTGCAGTTGCAGTCAGCCCTCACGACAAGAGATATAAGAAACTGGTTGGGAAGAACGTACTTATACCTATCATTAATAAGCCGATACCGGTTGTGGCTGATCAGGCAGTGGATATGACATTTGGTACAGGTGCATTGAAAATCACACCGACACATGATCCGGTAGATTATGAAGTGGGTATCAGAAATAATCTTCCCATGGACAGATATGCGATAGATAAGAAATGATTCCTTACCGAGCTCGCTGGTCCGACATATGGGAAAAGGAAAATAGAGGATGTATACGATAACATCATCACCGAACTGGAAGAGATTGGTAATTTAGAGAAGATCGAAAAGCATACGCATACTATCCCGTACTGTGAAAGATCGGGAACACGTATCCAGCCGTTGCTCTCAAGACAATGGTTTGTTGATGTAGCGGAACCAGCTGCGAGAACCCTTGCTGCGCTTGATAATAAGGAAGTCATTGTTCATCCGGAAAGATTTGTGCATGACTTTCATAATCGGCTCGATAACGTACAACCACGATGTATCTCTCGTCAGCTCTGGCGGTGACACCGCATCCCGGTGTGGAAAGATCCTGCAGGAAATAATTATGTGTTTGATGAAGACGCAGTGATCGAGTATGCGAAAAAGTCGAAAAAGAAATCGCATCTCCTGCTTTCGCTGATCATCTTCAATCTTATCGCCGACTCGCGCTTACCGGAAAAATTTAGTGTTGAACAGCTGATACAGATTCTTACCTCACACAGTATCGTAGAGCATAGAGGAACGGTACTTGATGCATATCTCAATGTCTATAGGATCAAAGACCATGATTTTGGTGATGAGATAGCAGAGATAGAAACTATCTTTGCTGCAAAGAGTTCGGTTAAGGAGATAGAAAAACTTATCGATCTTCTCGAATCAGCCGTACTCATCATCGAAGATAAAGATCAGTATACATTTGATTTCGTGACGCTTGCAGGACTCAAAGATACCATCCTGAAGCAAGAGGAAGATGTGCTCGACACTCGGTTCTCATCGGGACTCCGGCCATTCTCTACACTCGGACGGCCTGACAAGACATCTGACCTTGAAAATTTCTATCCGAATGATCTGATCGAAACAGCCAATGATATCTTATTCCCATGGATTGCAAGAATGATGATCATGGCAGACATCAATATGGGATCAATGCCATTCAAGACAATCTATTTCCATGGTATCGTCAATGACGAGAAGGGACGTAAGATGTCAAAATCGCTCGGTAACGCTACTGATCCGCTTGAAATCATTGAAAAATTTGGTGCTGATGCGCTCCGCTGTTCATTGATGATGGGATCGACTCCTGGCAACCCAGTAAACTTCAGCGAACAGAAGGCAGACTATTACTACAGGTTTGCTAATAAGCTCCGGAATGCAGTAAGATTTGTCTATACAAAGATTTCTGAAGAGAATGGTGATAATGTGCAGCTCGATCTTGATGCTATCAAGGAAGATATCGAGAAGCATATGGAAAAGCTCAATCATTTTGACAAACGGATGATCGGTAAAGTGAATATGGTCATAGAGGAGTCAGGAAGGATGTTTGCTGATTACCATCTCTGACAGTTTGGAGAGAGTGTCATCACTATGGTCCGGTGAGATTTCTGTGACCGGTATATCGAGATCTCAAAACGTGAGAAGTCTGATTATACTGATAAAGTCTTGCTGTATGCGATCGGAACTATCCTGAAACTGCTGCACCCATTTATGCCGTTCGTGACAGAAAGACTTCGGCAGCACATGCACTTTGAAGGCATGCTCTGTATAGCGAAACGGCCGACTGAACTCGCCGGAGCTCCGAAAGACTTTAAGATATCTATCCTGATGGATATGATCACTGAACGGAGAAATCTCCGTGCGCAGCAGAAAGTGAAGCCACATGAATTTGCTGATATCATCCTTCAGGCAAACGTCAGCTTCAATAACTTCGTAAAGTCATACGAAAATCTCGTAAAGGATCTTGTAAAGACACAAAATATCGAATATCTGAGAGAAGATGACGATATGCCGGCTGAATATCAGACAGCGATGATCATCGATATGAAAATAGGGTTAAAATCAGTCCAAGGAGTGGTAGATAAGAAAACACAGCTCATCACGCTTGAAAAGCAGCTTACCGAAGAGGAACAGTACATGCAGTCACTCAGAAATATGATAGCAAATCCAAGTTTCTCAAATAGTGCTCCGGCACACGTTCTGGAAGAAAAGCATAAAAAGCTTGACGAAGTGAAGCAAAAGATTACAAAGCTGAAGCTGGATATAGCAAAACTCAAAATGGACTAATTTACCTCATATTCATATGTAATGCACAAGAAGTCACAACATCATGAAAAACTTCTTATTGTGGGATGGGCTGTGGCTGTTCTCGCAACCCTATTTGTGATCCGACAACGGTCGCAGTTCCCGCACGAAGCATTTCCCGTAAGAGGATCAACTATCAGTAATCAGGCTCGTCAGCAAAAACCTCAGCCAGCGATGCCGATGGTAAATACCGAACAGCAGCAGTAGCATGAAGACTCGAGTATTTACATTGTAAGTGAATAACATGCAGAAAATCATCAATAGAAAGACTTTTTTTCTCACAATTTTTATTGTTGCAGCACTTCTCTTAGCCCTCTTTCTTCGATGGTCACAGACAAAAGTGACTCCAAGAGTAGAGGAGATCGTGCAGGATATAGAGAGCAATACAGGAGATCTGAAAGACAAGGTGGAAGATCTGGTGGAGAATGATGATACAGTGATCTCATGAGCTATGGATGTATGATATCTGAATAATGGCTTATGGGGAAGCGATAGCATGCATCGTATCATAGAGCTTAGCTCTCCGGAAAAGAGCACAAGAACCATATCAGATTATACTGATATGAATGCTTACACCGATACTCCGTTTGAAAAGTTTATCGGAGAGACATACACGAGTAAAGAGGATGTGAGTATCACGATGTATGTAGCGCATGGTGCTCTGTCAAAAAAATACCTTTCAGAAATCTATAAGGAGACGAGAGAAGCCATCGTGCAGGCGACATGAGTTTTACCTGCATTGCTCCCGCTGTTCGGAGAGGCATGATATACAGATGAACCGGTTATCGCAAAAAGCATCACGTATCCGTGAACTGATATGGCCGTGATGACTGTCAATCTTATCGGCCAGGCTGTACCGCTTATGCCAAGAATAAGTATCTATGCCTTGAAAGGTGATGATGTGATACTTATCATATCATCACTTGATGATGGTGACTACATCGAGAGTCTCCGGAAAGCATGTGCAGAACAGCATCAGTTTGATGAAATGGCTGCTGACGATACAGCATACACGAAAGCATTTGCCTGCTACAATGATGCAATGAAAAATGACAGCAAGATACAAGATATGATAAATACCGAAGTGAAGACAATGCTTGAAGTTTTTGCACTCAACGAGTAAGACATATGTTTGATCAGTATCCAAATCTCAAAGAATTTCTTCAGGTTTCAGAAGTGCAGAGCGGTGTAAAGCTGCCGGCTTTTCTGGATCATCTTTTTGAGAAGATCGATGAACATCTGGCAAAGAAAGGAAAGATCCTGCTGCTGACACTGACAAAGAAATCGTCTGAGGAGATCTCATCATTTCTTATATCACGCGGATACAAAGCATTTTATCTGCATAGTGAGATCGGCACCACTGATCGCCGGGAGATCATCAAGAAACTGCGTACCGGAGCTATCGATATCCTTGTCGGTATCAACCTCCTCAGAGAAGGTATCGACCTGCCGGAAGTGACATTATTGGCTATCCTGGATGCAGACAAGGAAGGCTTCCTTCGCTCATCGACATCACTGGTGCAGATCATTGGTCGTGCCGCACGTAATCCCAATAGTGAGGTAGTGCTGTACGCTGACCGCCGGACTGAATCAATCGTCAAAGCATTATGGGAAACATACCGCAGAAGACATGTCCAGATGGCACACAATGAAAAGCATGGTATGACACCGACGGTTGCGATTTCTAATATCAAAGACCTGGAAGTCGTGAAGACCGATGAACAGTTAACGCAGGATTTCAATACACTCACCCGTGGAAAGACAAAGAGACTCAAGAGACTTACCAAAAAAGAAAAAGAGATCATGGCAGAGGAGCTGAAGCGCCAGCTTGATGAGGCTATCGCTGCACGGGAGTTCGAAAAGGCTGCCACTATCCGTGACCAGATCAAAGAGCTCACCGAAGAGGAGAGAAGCAGGCCGGAAGAGAAAGATGATGACGACGATTAAGATATTTCCTTATAACAAAAAACTCTTTCCCTATGGGAGGAGTTTTTTACTAATGATATACTGCCGGCAGGAAGTATATGATTATGAAAGGAGAGCGAGATTGAGCTCTACAATGATGATGAGGTCCATAACAACGCTGAACGCGAGTACCGCAAAGAGACATGCAAGCAGGAGACGATCCTTATGCGGAGTCTGTTTGTGGATGTAATGTGTAATTCTTTTCATTTGTTTATTTATAGAATATAAATTAACACATCTATTATATCACAAAAACATTAAATTGTCAAATTTTGGGGACATTTTCTGGTAATAAGAAAAAGCCGCATTACTATGCGACTTTTGCAGGCAAAAAACTGCCTACATGTGATGTTTTTCAGGCACAAACGGGGTAATTACCAGATGTTTGTGTTTAATTCCGAAGATTAGGCTCATTCCAGCCAGGATCGTATGGTGGCTCTCCGGATGCCAGAGACCATAATTGTAGCCGGCAAAAAGCTTAAATCCGCCCTGATGAAGCTGAAGACGAGGGCCAAGACCGCTATGCATATCAACGGTGAACCCAATTCCCACGAGATGTGACAAGTGATGTGAGACAAATCTAGCTTCAAAAAGACTCAGTTCTCTGTAATGGTGATTTGCAACGCTTTGAAAGCGGGCAAAGATATCCATCTTAGAGGATTCATGATTGAAAACGGCAACGATGTTATGCAAGGAATGTGTGACGGAATGATATCCGTACAAAGCTCCTATATAAGCATGTTTTCCTAGATTGTAAGCGATACCGATACTTTGCTGGTGTTGGCTTGCAGGTTCGTTACGTGTACATTTGCAGTCTTCCTCCTGCTCGGTCATAAAAGGTTTATTTGCATGCCATACGTATGACTCAGCAAGGATGGCAAATCGTGAAGATGAAGAGAGATTGATCTTTGTTGTCAACTCTGCTTCGATGAATAATGCACCATTTTGACCCGGAGGCCTCAACTGGTTAGTTTCTGTCAGCTCAATAAGTGTGGGGAGCTGTTCGATCTCTTTGTCTGTAACGGCAACTATCTCATCATCATCATGAGATAACTGTGCGTACATCCTTTGTTGATCGAATACGAGGAGCAGCAACAAAAGAATAACTTTCTTCATAGTTGTATTATTTTTAGTGTGATTTTTTTATTTTTGACCTCCACCATATCGTTTAGCTATTTTAAAGCAAGATATAATGTTGCTTTTTAACAAAATATTCGGTATATATATAGTGACTTTATGTGATAATGCTATATCATACGCATGATGAAGAAAATAATGGTTAAAACACCTGAACAGATTAATCACATCAGAGAAGCAGGAAAATATCACAACGAACTACTGCTTATCTTGCGTAAAGCAGCAAAAGCATGAGTTTCACTGCTCGAGCTAGAGGAGATCGCAAGTCAGTTCTTGAAAAAAAACAACCTCAAGGGATCGTTTAAGTGATATAACGGTTATCCGGCAAATCTCTGCCTTTCAGTGAACGATTGTGTTGTCCATGGGATACCGGATGCATACATACTGAAAAATGGTGATGTGCTGAAAATCGATCTTGGTGTCACGTACAAGTGATATATGACTGATGCTGCCATCACTGTCATCATTGGCGGCGATCATGCAAATCCTGAAGCTGCGTGACTCGTTGAAGCGACAAAAGATTGACTCGATGAGTGCATCCGTTTCTTTGGTCCGGGGAGAGCAGTATATGACTGGTCATATGCGATCTCGCATTATGTCACGCAAAAATGATACAAGATCATCAAGCCGCTCACCTGACATGGCACAGGAAAAAATGTCCATGAAGGACCAACTATTTTCAACTACCCGCATCCGGAATCAAAAAAGACCATATTGCAGAAAAACCTCGTCATCGCAGTGGAACCCATCACAGCTATCACATCATCGGACTACATCGAAAGACCGTCAGTCAATAGCCGGAATCTTTATACCCAATTCGGTGATCCTGGAGTGCAGCGGGAATATACGTTACTCATTACTGACAATGGGTATGAAATACTTGCAGGAATACAATAAAGTCTTGCAAAATACGTATTCATAGCTAACGTACAAGTAACGATTTATCACTAACGAGAAGAACGATGGTTTTCACACTTCCTGAGCTTCCATACGCATATGATGCATTGGAACCGCATATAGACGCAAAGACAATGGAGATACATCATACGAAACACCATCAGGCATACATCGATAAATTGAATGCCGCATTAGAAGGCACTGAGCACGCAGAAAAAACGCTTGCAGAGCTTTTGCAGTCGATTGATATCCTTCCGGAGGAGATACGTGGAGCAGTAAGAAATCACGGAGGAGGACATCGGAATCACTCGTTCTTCCGGAAGATCATGACGCCGGAGAAAACAGCACCAAGTGAAGCATTTATGAAAGTCATTGCTGGGTCATTTGGCGGTATGGATGCATGTAAGAAAACATTTGCTGATGCAGCGATGGGAGTGTTCGGTTCGGGCCGGGCACGAATCATCAAGAAATATGATGATCTTGAGATCGTTACGACGCCGAATCAGAATAATCCTTTGATGAATGGCGACAAAGCAGTGCTCGGAATTGACTTACGGGAGCATGCGTACTATCTGAAGTCACAGAATAAGAGAGCAGAGTATATCGAGAACTTTTGGAATGTAATCAATCGGTCACAGGTCGAAGAAAACTTCAACAGCAAGTTTTAATTTTCTAAGGCAAACACATGGAAAGACACGAAATATATGAAGAACACGAAGTGAATAAAAATACTCCTGTACTATCTCCTGATCTTGCAAACACTCTCCTTGGTAACATCATGGACAGACCTGAAGAAGCAGTCACGCTGATTCTCAATGCGATAAAAAACCATGATAAGGCACATCTCCTCTATATATTGATCGAATTAGGTCTGTATGAGGAAAATGAAGATGCTTTTCTTTCACTGCAATGGTCTGAAGCTGATAAAAAACATATTCATGATCAGGTCAGGAAAATAAAGAATAAATTTGTCTATTATAATCGCGAAAAGGCATCGGATCTGATGGATAGACTTGTGATTACCTTATTTCCTGAGCAGGCACATATCATCGGAATCCGCGATAGAAGAGCTGAATTGGCAAATGCGCTCACAACAGAAACGAATAAGCAAGAAACCACTGTATAACCTAACACGATAGCACGTCAGGCATAATGGAGATAGATGATATCGTACCGCAAGCGAATAACGAGATAGAAATATTTTCTCAAAACAACCCGAATGGTGTCGTTGTCATTTGGGGTGCGACAGCAACCGGCAAAAGCAAGCTTTCCATCTTGTTATCACAGCATTTTCCTCTTGAAGTGATCTCTGCTGATTCACGCCAGATTTTCCGCTACATGGATATCGGCACCGACAAGGTATCTCCGGAGACACGTGCAGAGATACCGCATCATCAGATCGATATTGTTGATCCTGATCAGCTCTATACGGCAGGCCAGCGAAGAAATGCTACCGAGATCCTCACCGATGATATTCTTTCCAGAAACAAGAAACCGTTTATCGTTGGTTGAACATGACTGTATATAGACACAATCTATAAGAATTTCCTGATGGCTGAGGTCGAGCCTGATTTTTTGCTACGTGAGAAATGGTATGCGGAAGAAGCAGACGAACCAGGAGTGTTACGAAAGAAATTGCATGCGGTCGATCCCGAAGAAGCTGCAAAGCATCATCCAAACAGCACCAGATATATAGTCCGTGCATTAGAGATATACGAGAAAACCGGCATCACGAAAACAGAGACGGTAAAGGAGATGCCCGTCAGGCATCCGATACTGATGCTCGGACTGCGGCGTGAAAAAGATGACAGCAACAGGCGTATCAACGCACGCATCAAGGAGATGCTGAAGACAGGACTGATCGAAGAAGTGCAGTGACTGCTTGATAAGTGATACAATCTGAGTCACCAGGCAATGAATGGTATTGGCTATAAGGAAACGGTATTATTTCTCGAAGGAAAATACGATAAAGAGAAACTGGAAGAGGAGATAAAGAGAAATACACATTATTTCGCAAAGAAACAGAGAACATGGTTTCGCAGATATATCCTGGATGCAAACGCACAGCCTAAGGAGAATGTCACGTATAAGAATTTCATGCTTTCAGACTAAGGCGTTGCATTTTACAGCAATTTCCTTACATTTAGCGGAACAGGGTAATCTTCGGGAAAGGGTTCTCCTGCCATACTGCTAACCCGACGCATCATTTCTGCGCGGGTTTTTTTGATTGAAAAACCAAAGTATTTCATTATAGTAGAGCTACCAAATGAAAGTACTCCCGTATATGGGTTTGAAATACTTTGCAGTTGTGTGTGTGATTAATGATGAAAGGGCTACGTGGATGCACGTATGTCCTTTTTTTGTTTGCAAAACCCTGCTATTTCCATATATGTAAAGCATTTATTGCTCTTAGCAACTATTGGATCACTATGGTACTTTCAGAATACGAAGTCAGAAAACAGAAAGCGGAGACATTGCGCTCGCTTGGTATAGCCCCTTATGCGGAGAAATTCGATAAGAAATATACTATCCAGGAACTCCTTGCTTACGAATGAAGCACTTTCCGCGATGTTGAAGAAATCATCTCTGCACCAAAACACGACTATAAGACTGCTGGCAGGATAACACTTTTCAGGACTCACGGAAAGCTGTCATTTGGAAAACTGCTTGATGAGTCTGGCGAGATCCAGCTGATGTTTCACAAGGATAACTGTCAGATAAGCATCAATGGTATATCGCAGTCAGAAGTCGGGGAGATGAGCGCATATAAGATGCTTGAGAAACTGGTAGATGTCGGCGACTTCATCGGTGTGGAAGGCGAACTCTTTATGACACACAAAGGAGAGCTTACATTATTCGTGAATCCATATACGTTTCTCGCAAAGGCAATCCAGCCGCTGGGAGATAAATTTCATGGTATCGGAGACGATCAGGAGAGAGCATACAGATACAGGTATCTTGATATGATCTTTAACAGGGATACACTGGAGAGGATGAAACTCCGCTCAAAGTTTCTCAAGACGATCAGAGAGTTCTATCGGTCGCATAACTTCACGGAGATAGAGACACCTGTGCTTGGTAACGCTGCGTCAGGTGCAGCAGCGCGTCCTTTCGTGACGCATCATCATGATTTTGATCTCGATATGTACCTCAGGATCTCTCCGGAGACAAACCTCAAGAAAGCAACGGTCGGTATGCTGGAGAAGGTGTTTGAAGTCGCAAAAGATTTCCGCAATGAATGATCTGATCCAAGCCATCATCAGGAGTTCACCATGATCGAACATTATGCTGCATATCGGAATCATGAGGATAATATGAAGTTTACCGAAGAGATGTTTGATTATCTTTTTGCGCATATTCCTGAGCTGCAGAAAACCATCAATGTGATCGACAAACAGTGAGTGAGTAAAGAAGTCTCATTTCAGACGCCTCGGCAGCGCATCAATTATATTGATCAGATCAAGAAAGACTCGTGAATAGATGTTTCAGCATATGGTGAAGGCGATGACGAAAAGCTAAGGAATGATATCAAAAAGGCAGGACATACATGGGAAGCGATCGACAAACAGTGACTGACGACAATGATCGACTATCTGTATAAGAAAGTGACCAGACCAAAGATCGTTGGTCCTGCGTTCATCGTCAACTATCCGAAACTGATGCAGCCACTTGCACGCACGAACGACAACGATAAGAATATTGTTGAACAGCGGCAACTATTGATCAATGGATGGGAAGTGATCAAAGCATACTCAGAGCTTGTCGACCCGGTAGAGCAGCAGGCAAATTTCGATGCACAAGCATCAGCACTTGCTGCAGGGGATGAAGAGGCAACAGCCGGGGATCCTGAATTCGTCCAAGCAATGGAATATGGGATGCCGCCACAATCAGGCCGGGGCATGGGTATCGATCGTATCTTTGCATTGCTCACGGAACAGCAGAACATCCGTGATGTGATCCTGTTTCCGATGATGAAACCAATGGCAACCCAGAACTCACAACCGATAACTCATAATGCAGCAGAGGAGAAAAGTGTGTCATATGAAAACCTTCCTAAGATTTCTGATGCACAGGCACTGGCAGATAAGTATCTGACTGAAACACGTAAACATTGTGAACAGGTAGGAAAGGTAATGCAGTACTTTGCAAAAAAACTCAATCAGGATGAAGATGCGTGGTACATTGCCTGACTCCTGCATGATGTTGACCGGGATCATATCGGAAAAGACGCAAGTAAGCACCTTGATGATGAGTTTCATGCAATCGTCTGAGAGATTAGTTTACCGCAAGCGCTGATCGACGATATCCGTTCACATTATCATGAAAAAACGTGAGTGCCGATTGATCTGCTTATCAGAAAATATTTGGCATCCGTAGATGAGCTTTCTGGTTTCCTTTATGCATACTCGCTGATGAGACCAGAAGGCTTCCAGTGAATGGAAGCAAATTCGGTAATGAAAAAGATCAAAGACAAGAAATTTGCAGCATGAGTGAATAGAGAGCATCTTGCAAACTGTGAGACATATCTTGGTATACCTTTGAAAGAATTCATACCGCAAGTCATAGAAGCACTGACACAATAATCATTTTATATAATAGCATTCATATCACATGGCAGACATCAACGATCCATTAGCACCTTCAACTCCTTCTCCATCACCGTTTGGAGCAGGAACCTCTTCTTCCGTTACCCCTTCACCAGCATCAGCTGCTGCACCAACAAATACTGATCATATGACAGTGAAAAAAGGCACAAAAAAGAGTACACTGGTGCTCCTTATCCTGTTGCTTCTTATAGGCGCAGGAGCGGGGTACTATTACTACACAAATATGCAGCCTGCTACACCGCCAGTAGGTGCAGATGTCCCTATGATTGGTATGGATACCAATGAAATGAGCGGAAACGCTGTAACGGGGAACGATACAGCGCTCACTACGGGTGACAGCGAGACAGTCATAACCGGTGAGGAGACAACTCCAACCATAAGCAGTAAGATGGAAGTTTTAGAAAATATCAATATGATATTGTCTGATTACTATAGTGATAATAATGTCTATCCAGCTGATTTTAGTGCTGTTGAAGCACAATCAGCAGCAATGCTTACTATGCAGCCGGAAAATATATTGCGGAGTGGATTCAATCGCACGTCAACGACAAACGATATCATTTACTCATCACTGTATAGAAACGGCGTAGCACAGAAAGGCGCTATCGTGATGGTCCGCGTCGATGATCCAAACGAGGCTAACCGGATAGATGCAGAACCGGCTCTCACACAAGTGTCTGACATCAGCAAGGCTGATGCCGGAAAGATCGAGAAGATGATCTGTGCGATGATCTCTGTTGACGAAACTACTGTCGATAGTCTGACAAAATGTACTGCAAAAGAATGATCAGACAAACTCAGATATGTGATAGTAAAATAAACATATTCATTACACGTTATATCCTGGCTATGCCGGGATTTTTTTCATCAAAAAAAGCACTCCATAAAAAACGGAGTGCTCGATGTCGAGTCATTTCAGGTCAAGGTCAGTTATGCGGTAGCATCAGCATTTTGCTTCGTGGTATTCCAGAAGCTTGTGTAGGCGTCCGGGGCACACCGATAAAATTTATCAAGATAGGCTGAACCGCTTTCCAGAATAGTCATCGTGTTGTTCAGCATCTGCTCAATAAGCGTTACTTTCTTTGGCGCATTACATAAGTGAGCTATACCTACATTGGCTGTAGGGGAGAGCGACAGCAACAGTGCACCATGGTGAGTGACGTATCCGGTAGAGGTAGCAGTTGTAGCATTTTTCACCGAAAGACCTGCTGCTATGATAGCATAGGCTATGAACGGCGAACAAAAGACCGTTTCCGGATAACGTGTCAGATCAGTAGAGAGTTCATGATGATGAATCATATTGACAGTCACATTTGAGTTGCTCAGCAGCGCTTTTATTCGTTGTTCTTCAAGGCTGCCATGTATCATGGCGAACCAGCCTGGCGTAGCAAGATCCTTCACCACCGTCAGTGTCTTCGAAGCAGTTGTAGCAGCAGCATTGATCGCATGGATGAGACCTATACGGCTCTTTCTTTCAAAATACCCATTGACGGTCGGCGCATACACCGTTGCAGTGTTATTTTTGCTAACAAGCAACGCATAGATAGTGTTGACAGGGTCAACAGCGCTGACCAGAGGGGAGCCAACACGGGTATCAAGCACAAAGCCCTTTTCCTCCTGTATTCGTGCAAGAATAGCAGGAGTGAGTTCATTAATGCATTCGTAGCTGATATTGTTCTGTTTGGTAAATGTAGTAATTGTGTTAAGCAAAACCACATTAGCGGTACTTAAAATGAATAACTTTCTCATATTTTTTGTGTAAGTTGGTTTTTGTACGCACCATATCTGTGGTATGTGCGTGATGTTTGATGAATGAATAATTGTCTGACCTTATGACCTTTTAATGAACGACAAGGCATTCAATATATGAAAGTCCTTGGTGAATTCAATCTTTTGTCGTCATGTAATTAATATTGCATCTCCGATGGCAAATAAGCATTATCATATATACAAAAAGTAGGATTTATACATATGAGAAGCAGCCATGACACAGCAAGACCCGCACATTGATTTCAATATCGTTGACGAAGATACTGCGAAAGCAGAGAAAGAGAGATTTATCAGAGAGCTGAAGCTCAAGGAACTGTTTGCTGACGCTCCCGAAGAGCTAAAAGGGATCATTGACGAAGCAAAGGCAGAACCTATGGACGATCTGATCTATCAGAAGCCTACTGCCTCTGAAGAGGAATAATTTTATTATAGCGTGAAAATATGTACCTTTACTCTTTCCAGTGACGATACTGACACGATAAGGTCTGCCGGACGGAGCAGAAGGATTTATCAGTGGGGGATTTAATGGTAGGGAACAGTGATATGTTTCTTGTGTTAGGTGAAAACACATCCTGGAATGTAGATAAAAATAAGTTTTCTCTCAGTGAGGAATTAACCGTCAACTACAAAGGTTTCTTTTCAAAGAAAACCGTAGAACTGGTTCACTGGCTTACACATGAGTACTATACTTCATACAAAAATGTCGTAAAGCTGTTCGTGACCGGCGAACTGGCTGATCTCTTCAAGAAGGAAATCGCCGCAAAGAAAAAGGTCGAGCAGGCACTAATAGTATATCCCGACGTCCGGACCATGGAGAATCTTGCAAAAACCGTTGATATAAGCGACAAAGGAGTTGCTGTTCTCAATGGTACTTCAACGCAGGTGCAAAAAGACAGAGCCCGGCGGGGGATCAAGATGTGAACGATTCATACATTGTTGTGCACCCACTCACAGATCTTTCAGGATCGGAAAAATCTGACACACGTCACGCTTATCGATTCACACCAGTGGTACTACAAAAGCCAGCAGGACCCCCGTTATGATGCCAGGGAAATTGTGAAGAAAATGGGAGAGCAGCATGAGGCACATCTGACCATACTGGGGATCAATATTTTCGCTGGAAAATAGGCTAAAAAAGCATTGAAAATAGGTCTTCATTGTATAGATTAAACGAAAAGCTTTACGATTTTACGTTTCTATACGCATTATGGCAGAAACTATTCCACCGCTTCTCCTCAGCACTGATACGCTGGCAGGATATTGACTTGATCTCATTTTTGAGGTCGCGAAGAAAAATGGTTTTGATGGAATTGATCTGGCTATCCGAAAGAGCTTTGACAGCCGGAATATCACTTACGTGAAAAAACTCGTGGAAAATTATAAACTGCCGGTAAAAGTAATCCAGACCTCAAAGGATCTCAATGTGAAAGAGATGAATCTTGCACTGGATCTTGCAGGTGAGCTTGGTGTCGACACTATCACCATCAATCCTCCGGGGTTCTTCAATATCAAGTCATATAAATTTGTCGTTGATAATCTCGAAACATACAAGAAAGCTAATCCAAATATCAAATTTTCTATCATCAATCCGGAGAGGGGAACAATCCTGCTCGCATTACCAAAATACCGTTTCAACAGCATCATCAAGATCATCAAGACCTACCGCGCAAACCTTGGTCTCGACATATCAAATCTTGAAGAAGAGGAGTTCGAAAGCGCACTGCTGAGAAACCTCACCAATTTTGTGCCTTATATCTCGACCATCTATCTTTCAGATAAGACACAGTACGATCAGTCACATATGATCCTTGGCGAAGGTGTGCTCAATATCCCATCACTGATGAGAAAACTCCATCATGCATGATATGAGGGATATTTCAGCCTGAAGCTGATCATCGACAAAAAGGATCTCGCAAATATGGAGAAACTCAATCTCATCCTGCAGAGATGTATAGCGTATTACAAAGAGCATTATACCTCTACAGAAAACACATAAAGTACAACGCAGATAAAAGACTTGTATACTTTATCACCTGCAACTTTAAAAACGTTAGCGGAAGCAGTCCATATGATATACCCGAAACACCTTGCGGTGATTGCTGACGGGAATAGAACCCGGGCGAAAAACCAGTGACAGACACCGATGGATGGACATTTTGCATGAGCAAAAAACACCATTGATCTGTTCAAGCATATCTTCAGCACAACGGAAGTGAAGGTGGTGACATGACGGTTCCTGAGCACCGAAAATCTCAAGAATAGATCGGAGACAGAGATAGAGTTCATCTTTGGCATCTATAAGATCATCGGAAACGATCTCGATGAGTTCTTTGGAGAAAATCATATAAACTTCAAATGGATCGGCAATCCGGACGGCATATCTGATGATTTCAGAGAATTCCTGGAAAACAAAGAAAAAACCTTTTCGTTTCCCGATTCAGACAGGTATGCAGTCATTGCCATCAATTACGGCGGAAGAGATGAGATCATAAGAGGTATTAAAAAGATGGCCAAGCATGAACAGCATATTGATGATATTACGGAAGAGACATTATCACAGTATATGGACCTTGGAGGACTACCAAATGTCGAAATGGTGATCAGGACGAAAGGTGACGAGGCACAAAGAACATCATGATTCATGTCATGGTGGATTGGCTATGCGGAGCTCTACTTTACACCCCATACGTACCCGGCCTTCTGACCAAAAGAGGTGGATGAATCGCTCATCTGGTTCGACAGTGTCGCTGACAAGAGAAATTATGGCAAATAATGTACAAACTATGAGAGGAAGCGTATTTTGAGCCTATAGCAATTACCGGAGCAATACTTATACTTCATTCTATATCTTTAGATTCATAAATCTGGCACAACGATGAAAGTGACACTTAATACACTGCAGCTACAGGAAATTATCGATATCGTAGGGAGATTCGTTTCAAAGCATTCGACATTACCTATTCTCGAAAATATCTATATCAAATGAAATATTGATACATTGCTTCTCAGAGCCACTGATATGGAGAAATATATAGAGGTACAGATCCCTGCCAGTATCGATACAGAAGGTGCCATGACCGTCAATGCAAGGACATTCGGCGACATCATGAAGACCATTGATGATGAAGAGGTACAGATACATATCGATAGCGTAAAGGACCTCATGACACTCAAAACAGCATCAGATGACTTCAAGATCAAGGGAATATCTGCAAGTGAATACGTTGCAGTGCCGGAAGTCCAGAGTGACAAGAGCATTACATTTGATGCAGCAGCATTCTCAAAAGGTATCGGAAAGGTAGAGTACGCGGTGACAGAGAAGAATTTTTCTCCTGTGCTTACCGGTATTCTCATGAGACTGAAGGCATCAGAAGGAGGTCAGAAACTGGTGTTTGTGGGAACCGACTCATTTAGGCTTGCTGAATACAAGATAGATTTTCATGGCACCGGCGCAGCTATGGATGTGATCATTCCAAAGACAAACATCGGTGATATCAAAAAAGTAGTTGACTATTTTATTGCCAAGGGAGGAGAGCAGATTGCGATGAAATTTTCTGACAATCTTATGTCATGCACTGCAAGTCTTGATGGCATCCAGGTGACGATGACATCACTCCTGATTCAGGGGTCATTTCCTGAATATGAAAATGAGAATATCATGCCGACATCATTCAACACGAAAGTGATGATCGATAAGAGTCAGATAGAAAAAGCGATCAGAAAGATCTCTATCATCACAAGAGATATCAACAACTATATCTCTCTTCAGATATCTCCTGACACCTTATATATCAATTCAGGTGAAACAGACAGGGGTGAGGCAAACAGCACACTTTCAGCAGTCGTTGAATGACCTGAAGCAACGCTTGGCCTCAATGGTAAGTATGTAACCGACTTTGTAAGAGCTACAGAAAATACCGACATCTCTATCAATATTGTTAATGGTGAAAAGCCCGTCATTTTCATGGACAAGGATGATGCGAATTACAAATATGTGATCAGACCCCTTGTGAAATAGTTCTTTATTTTCTCATGCTGCGGTATGAAAAAAAATAGTTTTACCCTTCTAGAACTCATCATCGTGATGACAATTTTGGCAGCGATGTTTCTTATGACAAGAAATCTGTTCAGGAGTGATAACAACATGTATTACCAGGGTGAAATTTGCATCAATAATTATTTCTTTGAACTCAAAGATGTAAGCAATGCAGCACTGCTCAGCAGGAGCAGAAATCTGTCCGGAATATACTTTGCATCAGGAAATGTCCTCAACCCGGACCGATATGGCTTTGTCTTCAGACCAGCAAGCCAGCGGACACCTCAGAGATTGGTAGACGTAGAGTCGCCGCTTGTATCTGGTTTTATAAGAACCATATATAGCAATCCAACACCTTCGACGATAGTAAATCTCGGTACTCTTAATGGTCAGAGTATTTCTCTCTTCAATCTGCTTTCAACTACGTTCTTTTTTAGGGGGACAGGGAGCGTCACGAAGTCCATCTATGTGAATAACGACAACTTCAATGTGTGATACTTTCCTATATGATGACCGAACCTCAAGATGATTACCGGATGGAATGCAAATAAGTGATGCGTCAGCAGAGATTATTTTGTAAACTTTACGATACCTTCCGGCTATCCGAATGAAACCGCACTCCGTGTCGGTTTCCAGACAAGTTCAGCAACAGATGATGCCAAGAAGATGATCATTTACCATACGCAGCGGCTATCTGGATGATTTGTTGAAGCACAGACAGGATCGCTGAATCTTCAGATCTGTAATAGATCGAATAACTGTAAAGAGACGCATAGAATATTCTTCGATTCAAGAGTGAATGATATATTTCTGCAAAGATGTTCTGCCTACAATGCTAGTTTGAAGTGCACAAACCGGCAATGATGAAACATCAATTAATGACTAGTAATATTCACTACCGAAAACCACAATATCTATCGATATAACTAATCGTTATATCCCTAAAAAGATACTGATAACCATGTGCTATCAGTATCTTTTTGTATCTTCTTGTAATGATTACACCTTTCTATATTAGTAAGTTATATCTTTTTATCTCCCTAATAACCATTGATCAGGTATGCAGGAACTTAAGGCAATATTTGATATAGGAAACGGTTATATCAAAGCGGCTCTATTCGGGAAAGACGATGGCAAACAGCTCATCCTCGCAAAAGAGATCGTAAAAACGAAGTGACTACGCAAAGGTAAGGTACTTGACATGGACGATTTGACTCTCTCGATGAGCAACATCATCGATGGATTTCATAAGAAACTAGGTGGCGACTTTCTGGAACAGGTATTTATCGGCGTCTCTCATCCTGAGATGATGGTGACCAGAATACAGGAACAGAAGAGGATCATGAGTGATAAGATATCAAATGATGATATACAGCATCTTTCAAGAATTGTCAGTGAAATAAGTGGACATGCAAATTATGAAACACTCAAGATCATGCCGGTCTATCGGCTCATCGACGACAACAAGAGAGAGAAGGATCCTCTTGGACTTCAGGCAAAGAAACTGGAGCTCGTTGCAGATGTATTCATGATACCAAGGAATTTCTACAATAACCTCATCGAGATCTTTGATAAGCTCAATCTCAATGTCGTGGATATTGTACCGAACATCCTTGGCGCAAGTGAAGTGGTGCTCGACTTTGATATGAAAGATCTCGGCGTGGCGCTGGTAGACATCGGTGCCAATCATACAAGCTTTGTTGTATATGAAGAAGGTAATCCGCTCGCATACGGCACACTGCCGGTAGGAGGGGAGGATGTAACCAGAGACATATCGCTTGGTATGCAGGTTGATATCAAAGAAGCTGAAGAGATGAAAAAAAGCAATGGTATCCTGATGGTCAATCCTAGCGAGCCGGTCGGTGACACGCAGATCGACGTTGGATTTCTCTCAGAGATCATCGGCGCAAGATATGAACAGATATTTGAACTGATAAACGAAAGATTTGCACAGATAGAAAGAGAAGGAAGACTGCCAGGCGGTATCATCCTTATCGGATGAGGAGCTAAGATGAAAAATCTTGATATGTTTGCAAAAGGAGTCTTTAAGCTCGTGACTCACTATGGGAAAGACAGAGTGATGAACCTCGGTGAACTCTCTCTCAATCCGCAGTTTGTTAACCTTATCGGCGTCTACACCCGGTCAGAGAAATACTACGAAGGAAAAAGAGGTCTCTTTAAAAACCTCAATCTCAACTTCAATCTTGGTATGAACGCAAACTGGCTGAATAAAGTACGAGAATGGATCAAAAATGTCTTCTAACAAAATAAACTAACATATATTTTTGAACTATTTATGCCCTTTAACTTTATAAACTAGTTACGTATGGTAATCCAAGAAATTAATCCTGAATTTATACCTGGCGCACGCATCAAGGTAATCGGTGTCGGAGGAGCAGGAGTCAATGCAGTAAACCGCATGATCAGTGAAGGAATACAGGGTGTTGAATTTGTATCTATCAATACAGACGCACAGCAGCTCGTAAACAGCCTTGCACCAAACAAGCTCAATATCGGTCTTAACCTCACGAAGGGTCTTGGGGCTGGAGCTAATCCTGATATCGGAAGAAAAGCAGCGGAAGAGGATGTAGAAAGCATCAAGCATATGCTGAAGGATGCTGATATGGTGTTCATCTCTGCAGGTATGGGAGGTGGAACAGGTACCGGAGGAGCGCCCGTCATCGCACAGATCGCGAAAGAAATGGGAATCCTTACTGTTGCGGTAGTGACAAAGCCTTTCTCATTTGAAGGGAAACAAAGATTTATCAACTCGATCGACGGTCTTGAAAGACTGAAGACAAATGTTGATACGCTCATCATCATCCCGAACGACAAGATCTTCAATATCGTCGACAAGAAGACGACATTTAAGCAGGCATTTTCTATGATCGACAAGATCCTTACACTCGGTGTGCAGGGTATCACCGATCTCGTTATCAAGCCAGGTCTCATCAATATCGACTTCGCGGATATCAAACGTATCATGCAGAGTTCATGAGCAGCACTCCTCGGTATCGGATACGGTGATGGAGAAAGCAGAGCAGTCGAAGCAGCAAGACGCGCCATCGACAATCCGCTCCTCGAATCTCACCTCGCCGGGGCAAGGAATGTCATCTTTGCCGTGACCGGTGGTGATGATCTGACTCCTATCGAAGTACAGGAGGCAGCTCGTATCGTTGAAGAAATAGCAGACCCTGAAGCAAACATCATATGGGGAATGTCTATCGACGAAGCATACCAGGGAGAAGTGAAAGTGACTATCATCGCAACAGGTTTCTCAGAAGGAAACCAGGAAACGATGATCAAGAGTGGATCGCTGAGAGAAATGAGTCAGACAGGTGGAAGATTTGGAAGCAGCAGAGCAAGCGGGTTTATGGCCGGATCAAGACCAACAAGAAGCGAGGATTTTGTCTCAAGAGAACTCAATACAGCAAGAGACAATACACCTGCTCAGGTCGAAGCTCCACAGGCTCCGCAGCAAGACTTTGAAACTCCGCCATTCATGAGGAAAAGACTGATGAATGATGGGACAAAAAGTTAATCTAGACTACTATAGCTCAGCTATAGTATAAAACAATTAGGTAGAAAGCATTCTACATATAAACTCAATGCATCGACGGACTGTGCATTGGGTTTTCTTATTGAAAAAAAGCGCATCTTCACTACTATATGCTGCAAAGCATCATCCAAGAAACAATCATTGTTTTTACCTTAGAAGCGATATATTCATTATGTATCTGAAAGTAACATCACCTGACAAAACCATCTTTGCTTGAAATATCGTCTCTGCAACTATCCCGACAGAAAGCGGGGAAATAACCGTCCTGAAGAACCATATACCTGTCATGTCTATACTCAGGCCCGGTATCGTAAAGATCCAGCCGGAAGAGGTGCTGACGGTATCACTCGTGAAAGATGCGCAGTTTCTTTTTCAAAACCATAAGATCCATCTGAGTGTCTCACAGGGACTCATCTATATTGACGGCAAGAACATCACTGTTCTTGCAAACGATGTAACTGTCAATCCAAAAGACAGTCACGAAGTACTGAAGCAGAACAGACTGCAGCTTCTCCAGGAAGTGGAAGATCTGAAACTCAGAGGAGATATCGCAGAAATGGAAAAGAAAATTATCGAGATCGAAAAAATCAATGCGGACATCAAATTGACAGAAATCAAGGAAGGCTAGCATCTGGTTACAAGTTAAAGGTGTATAAAGTTCATAAAAGTCATGAACAACATTATTCTTTTAACTTTACGAACTTTTAACTTTATGAACTTGTATTAGTATGTACGGCGCAGTGCTCGGAAAACACAGACACATTTCACTGAAAGAGCTTGAGCTGACAAACCCTCAGAACCTTGTTGTAAAGGGAAATATTGCTGCATTTGATTCAGAAAATCCTGAGGCTATACCGGGCTTGGCAGGTATAATCAAATGGGGGAAGCTGGTCAAGGTAGCTGATATCGAAGCTGCTGAGATTATCGGGACGAACGATAGCGACCTAGGAAAATATCTGAAGAAAAAATGACTGACAAGAAGATTCAAAGAGGTAGAGGAGAGCAGGACCGATGATGAGATAAAGAATAAATGAAAGGAATATATCGTGATCGGCGACGACCGGGAAGAAGAAGATAATGTCCTTGAAGTGACAGGATATCAAAATATCGGACTCTACGAAGTGATCGACTTTGATAAACCGGTCAACAGTATGAAGATCGGGATGATGCCGTCGAAACTGACACATATGATGATCAACATCGGTCTCGCACAATGCTCGGATAAAAATACGACCATTTATGACCCGTTTATTGGCTTATGAACGACAGCTTTTGTCGCCAACGCACTGTGACATGACTGTATCGCCTCTGACATCGATATCACACCGCTCAAGCAGAATATCACACGGCGGAATGAACACGACCTGTGTCAGAAAGAGAAAAGGATCACGACGTTCAAACACGATATATTTGAGGCATTCAAAAAGCCATTTCTGAAGAACGCCGAGCTTATCGTCACTGAATGACGGCTTGGGCCGGTTATCACCGAAAGAACGAGTGAAAAGGAGATCTACAGGGCGCAGGATGAGATCGTCAAGCTCTACAAGGCATTTCTTGCGAATGTGTATGCATTCTACGATCATATCGTCATGGTCTTTACATTACCGATTCATCTCAATACACAGAGTTATGTGAAAGAAAGCATTGAAGACCGATGCAAAGACAATAATGTGCAGTATGAATTTGTGAAGGAGGTGTACAAGAGAGCGGGACAGAAAGTAGGAAGGCAGATCGTAATTATCCGTAAGTAAATGTATTTTTATATTGTATTCTTGATGCCATGGAGTTTGTATTCGATCCGTTTGTGCTTAATACATATGATGATATAAAGCCATATCTTGAAGATCTGGTGAACCGTGAGGTGAAGACGAAAGAGGAGACGGAGCAGCGGATAAAGGACTATGACACTCTGCAGGCATATATCGGTGAAGACTTCAACCGGAGACATGTAAAACATACATGTGATACCACTGATGAAGAGCTGAAAAAGTCATACAATTACTTCATCACAGAAATAGGGCCAAAGCTGCAGGAGGTAGACGATCTGCTCAATAAAAAAATCGTGACACTGCCAGGGATCGCCGAACTCGAGCAAGAAGATGAAGCGTATATGATACGGATGAGGGGTATCAGAAAAGCATTGGAAATGTTCAGGGAAGAAAATATCGCTCTGAAGACAGAGATTGCTGAAAAAGAAAGACAGTATGGAGAGATCGCTGGTGCAATGAGCATCGAGCACGAAGGGAAGACGCTCACGCTACAGCAGGCAGCAAAATACCTTGAATTGCCCGACAGAGCAGTGAGAAAGGAGATGTATGAAAAGATATGGAACAGGAGACTTCAGGATACTGAAACACTGGATAATCTCTTGACCGAGCTCATCATCCTCAGAAATAACGTTGCACAGAATGCAGGGTATCCAAGTTATGTTGAATACCAGCGAGATAATTATAACAGGTTCGACTATACACAGCAGGATGTCTTTAATTTTCATCAGTGATCAAAAGTCCATCTGGTTCCGTTACTGGTCAAGATATATGAAGAGAAGAAAGCAAAACTCGGTCTTGGTACACTGAAACCGTATGATCTTGGTGTCGAATGAAAGGATGAACAGCCTCTCAAGCCATTTGAAACAGGGGAGGAACTGCTTACAAAAGGCACTTCAGTATTTGAAGATCTTCATCCGCAGTTTGCTGAAAACATTCGCACCATGGAAAAAAATGGACGTTTTGACCTCTCATCGAGACAAGGCAAAGCGCCAGGAGGATACAACTGTCCGATGCCAGTAACACGTTATCCTTTTATATTCATGAATGCTGCAGGCACGCAGAGAGATGTCGAGACATTTGTCCATGAATGAGGTCATGCAATGCATAGCTTCGCTATGAAGGATATCCCGCTCTCACTTTTCACGAGCCATCCTATGGAGATAGCAGAAGTTGCATCAATGAGTATGGAGCTTATAACCATGCCATTCCGAGGGCATTTTTACAGCGATGAAAACGACTTGAGAAGAGCAAAAAAAGCACAGATAGAGGGGTCACTAGATGTGCTTCCATGGGTATCGATCATTGATTCGTTTCAGTATTGGCTTTATAAAAATCCAGGGCATACGATAGCGGAGAGAGATGAGAAATTCAGTTCATTAGTTGATGAATATATGCCACGGATAGACTATACGGACTATGAGACTATGCAAAAGAAACGTCGGCAGTCTCAGCTCCATATCTTTGAAGTCCCCTTTTATTATATCGAATACGGGATCGCTCAGCTTGGAGCATTTGGGGTATGGCAAAATTATATGGCTGATCCACAAAATGCACTTGAAAAATACAAAGCTGCGCTGTCACTCGGCTATATGAAGAAACTGCCTGATCTCTTTCAGACAGCCGGTATCCCATTCGACTTTTCACCAGCAAGAATCAAGGAACTCGCTGATTTTGTCTGGTCAGAAAAAGAGAAAATAGCACAATAGCCACTATTGACTTATTGTTGGGATTACATAGAATTCTCCTTATCAAAAGGAGTTTTTCTTTTTGATAGAAAAGATCATCGGACCTTAACAATATTGCACACAACTCAAACAACAAACTCATGAAAACGATAACACGAGCTATCGAGAACAAGGAGTCATTTGAAAAAAGGATCAGAGAACATTTTTCGGAGGATGACTTTGAGAAAATAATGTTTGCATATGACCTTTCAAAAATGGCACACCGCCCTCATAGCCGTGACAACGGCATGAGGTACTTTGAACATCCGAGGAGTACTGTTCTCATTCTGCTTGATGAACTGAAATTGTACGATACTGAACTGGTAATCGGACTATTATTCCATGATACGGGAGAAGACAGTTCTCTCTGGGGCGATATCCGTGGAGGGTATGACCAGTGGGTTATAAGAGCACGGCGAAGGATTGTTCCCACTTTTGGAGAATCAATTACTGACCTGCTGATTGCCATCACTAAACCATATGTTGATGGCATACGCTTTCATACAAAGCAGGAAGCATTTGATTATTACATCAGTGGTTTATGTGCCAGTGAAAAGGCAATGCTGAAAAAAATGATAGATCGGTTAGATAATCTTCGCGATTTCGAGAAAGGGCACAAAGCACAAGCGTATAAACAAATCAAAGAGACGAAAGAGGTGTATATACCTTTATTTGAAAAGACACTGCATGGAAAATGCGCGCTTGGCGAAATGTATCATCCGAAAATCACCTATCTGATGATGGCTATCAAAGAAGAGCTTATCTTGTTAGAGAAGATGTATAAAGATGCTATCCCTGCATACCGGATACAATGGGATAAACGCATTGATGATGGCGATACTGATGTCCGGCTTATTGGCCACTGGTATGAGTATTATCCAAGCAGTATACAGGCAGAAGCTGGGCTGAAAAAGGGGAAGGCTTATGGAAAACCCCATCGGATAGAAACGGTTGAGATCACTAAAAAGTTTTTCCAGGAAGTGAATGAAAAGGGAGTGGTGGTTATTAACCACTGACAATACAGAACATTGTTAATTGACCCCTCTGGCGATATAACGTCAGAGGTTTTTTTGTTGCAAAAAGCCTTATTTTCCCTATTACATCATTATGTTCAAACTAGAAGCAGCATATACCCCTCAGGGAGACCAGCCGCAAGCAATCGAGCAGATTATCTCATGATTTGAGAAATGAGATAAGGCTATTACATTGCTTGGTGCAACCGGTACCGGTAAGACATTTACGATGGCAAACGTCATCCAAAAGATCCAGAAGCCGACGCTGGTGATTTCTCATAATAAAACGCTTGCTGCACAGCTCGCAACAGAGTTCAAATACTTTTTCCCGAACAATGCAGTGCATTATTTTGTCAGTTACTTTGATTACTATCAGCCGGAGGCGTACTTATCAGATAAAGACATGTATATCGAAAAAGAGGCGACGATAAATAAAGAGATCGAGATGTACCGCCTCGGGACCTTGGCTTCTCTCCTTACCAGAGAGGATGTCATCGTGGTATCGTCAGTATCGTCCCTCTACGGTCTCGGCCAGAAAGAGCATTTTCAGAAACACAGTATCTTCTTTGAAATAGGGAAGCATTATGACCGTGATACTATCAAGCGTCAGCTGATAGCGATGCAATACAAACCGATGCAGAGTAAGATCGAACCGGGTACATTTGACCTCAGAGGCGACCTCCTGGATGTGTATGCGTCGATCGAGAATGTGATCTACCGCATGCACTTCAACGAAGAGACACTCGAAATCATCGAGATGAAAGATGCAATCTCGTTTAAGCAGCTTGGTATGACAGAGAAATGCCTCATCTGGCCAAGTACGCAGTATCTGCAGGATATGTCCAATCTTGACCCGATCCTGAAAGCCATAGAGAACGAGATGCTTATCAGGGTGGATGAACTGAAGAAAGCGGGGAGGGAACTTGAGGCTCACAGGATAAACAAGCGTGTCATGTATGATATCAGGATGATCAAAGAGACCGGTTTCGTCAATGGTATCGAAAACTATAGTATCTACTTTGACAACAGGCAGCCTGGACAGGCGCCTTATACTATTTTCGACTACTTCCCGGATGATATGCTGATGATTGTTGATGAGTCACACATGTCAGTGCCGCAATTGCGTGCGATGCCGGAAGGTGATAAGGCGAGAAAATCATCACTTATAGAGCATGGATTCCGCTTGCCATCAGCAGCCGATCACCGTCCGCTGAACTTCCAGGAACTTTCAACCACGATGGGCCGGGAGAAACATGACATACCAAATTATCAATCAGATAAGATTAAGAAGAAAGCGAAGACACTTTTCGTTTCAGCAACGCCTGCACAGTATGAACTTGATCATAGTGCTCAGGTTGCAGAGCAGATCATCAGGCCAACCGGTCTCTTAGATCCTCGCACCTACGTCTATCCGAAAGCAGGGGATTACGATTTTCTTATGAAATCGCTTGGTGATCTCGTCAAGAAAAAGCCTCATCTCGTCAGATATCTGAAGAATTTTGAGATACACGATAAAGCAGACTTGAAGGAAGTTTTTGAAAATATTAATGTCACTGACGAATAATGCGTGTCATAACAAAGAATAAACATGTGTATAGCGACTATGATATCCAGCAGGAGTATAATGCTGGGATTGTTTTAGGATGACATGAAGTGAAATCAATAAAGACAGGACACATCAACATCAAAGATGCTATCGTGAAGCTTGATCACGACACGAAAGAGCTGTATATCACAAACATGGATATCCCGCTCTATGCGAAATCCAATCCGGAATCATTTCCATGATACGAGCCAAAGGGGAGAAGAAAGCTCCTAGTCAGCAGGAAGGAACTGGCGAAAATATTTGCTGCGACGACCAAAACGTGATTGACGATCGTACCGCTAGAGGTATTTGAAAATAGATGGAGATTGATTAAAGTGAAGATTGGTATCGGGAAATTGAGACGTAAAGTGGAGAAGAAACAGGTTATAAAGGAAAGAGACAGCGCAAGACTCGCCGAAAAAGAGATAAAGCATTTACGTTTATGATAAGAAAGTCATGTGGAAAAGAGTAGTTCTGCCGTTCGTGATTGTTATCACAGCATTTACTGTCATAGGTTTGTATAACAACCTATTCCTGCGCGAATGACCATCATCACATTCGATAGTCGAAAAGGTGAATCCCTTACCGTATATCGTCTATTTTGATATACAGTCAAATAAGCCCCATGCAATCTTTCAGACTCCCTCATTCCCTCAGTATAACGAATACTGTCATCAGCAGGGAAAACCATGTCAATTCTTGCCCTTCCAACAGCTCTACGCAGATATTATGCGGATAAGCAGCATCCAATATATCGGAGTAAATCTTGGTGCAAATGGCGACAGAGGGTTATATACGCTGCTTGATACGCTGACAACTGTGTCTCCGTTTTGGGCGTATCCGTACGGATTCTCACAGCTTGTCGTTCCGATGCAGAAGACTATCGATGAGGGGACAGGTGCTGCCGAAATGATGGCCATCAGAAAACGTTCACGGGAAAACACCACGAAAATTGCAAAGAAAGGTGAGTATTTTCTCTGTGATGCAAAGAAACTGGCTGCCATCACATGATTGACGCAGGAAGAATTTGTACAGCTTGTCTACGAAAAAGACAAAGATGATACCTACCAAAACCCATGCAAAAGTTACGAGATACCGCATTATCTCGCGTTTAACTACTTCTACTTTCTCCAAGACGCAGAGAATGCAGCAAACCAGTATAGAATCTCTGCGTTCCATGATACCGCACCATCTCTGACACCTATGATGGCTGCGCTTGTCTACGGAAGAGGAGGAGAGCATCTGAAAAGTGCAACACTTTGGTATGATAGATATCTAGCGCTTGCTGATAGCGACGATGAGATCAATGCAGGCGATGCAAAGAGATCTATAGGAAAAGCAATTTTCGAAATACAGCTGCAGCTGATCACTGAAGCAGCAGAAAAGACTCCGGAATGTGGCACGAGTTACAGGTGTTTACAAGACAGATGAGCAATCCGCGCATCGATCCAGAACAGCCGGAATGAGCTCTGTAACGCTGGAAAAGTGACTAACGACATCAGATGTGTGCTTATAGGTGCAGGAATACAGATGAAATATATCAGCCTGAACGGACAGCTTACCTATCCATTAGAAGAGAATTTTGAATATATGCGGTCAGATGATTATAATTCGCGGTGGGCGCAGCCGACAAGTTAATGATTTTTGTCAACGCTAACTACACTATAGCAGACGATTACTATTTGATTTTGCACAGTAGTCTCGTATCAGTATACTCAGAGTAGGGATTTTTTTGCTTTGCTAGCTCTTCGTTATACATCCGCATGGAAAGCCGTCAATTTGGGTGGCAGAAGCCCGAAGTCAGAGATCGAAGGTTTTATATGAAACACGTGAACCGATGTTTCGTTATTTTGGCGTTTGTCGCATTCTCATGTTTTGCACTGTATAACAATGTTTCAAGGCTGGTTTTTGCTGAAAGTAAGACAGATCTTTTTGAAAACAACCTGGAAGATCTCGCTTTCTACTTCATGGGATGGGATCAGAAGACTGCAGATCTCCTGATGGCGATCGATGCAGTAAGAACAAACTATGCAAAAGATGAAGAACACTTCATCAGAGATAATAAGGGTAATATCCAGTATATCTTACAATATCTTTCTAACCATCCTGAACAGCTCAAACAGCTTGGTCTGCACGATTATTCAGGGATCATCGATCTCGTCAGCGACCTGTCGCAGTATAATAACGATATTTTCTCACTGCTTGGAGATACCGAAGAGCAGAGATACTTAGTTGTGCTGCAGAACAGCGCAGAGAAACGCCCTAACGGCGGATTTTTCGGATCGTTCGCAATCGTCACTATCAAGGACGCCAAGATCACCGATATACAACTGATGGACAGTTACTATCCAAATAAAGTTGCTCCATATGCTACTATCAAAGCACCGGCTCGGGCAGCAGAGAATCTGCTTTCAGGAGAAGACACCATTACTTTCCTTGCATCTAATAAATTTGGTTTCACGGATATGGATGGAAAGAATATCAAAGCAATTTATGAACAGGCATTTAATCAAAAGGTAAGAGGTGTCTTTTTCGTAAATTCCGAAGCATTTGCCGACCTGATACCGGGATTCGACAAGAAACTCAGAGAGTGGATGTTTACAAATGCCGCTACGGATATCATCCGTGGAGGAAATTTCCCCAATAAAAAAGAGCATTATCTCAAAGAAGTGGCAGAGATTCTTAATAGTCAGAAAGATACCATCATAAAGAATATGGTCAAGAATATGCGTTATCTCCTAGACAATGACTACTTCCATGTCTATCTGGAAGATGTCGGAGGATGACTGACCAAGTCATTGGTGACACAAGGACTTACCACCAGTTTCCGCGATGATCAGATGTATTTCCGGGATTATAATACAAGTTACAACAAAATCGATATGTTCATCAAGAAAAATATCGTATTTACTGATACGTACGGCAACAGAGTAATCGATACTGATAAGGATATCGTTGATATCAAGTCGCTTTTACCAGGAAAATACACTGTCACTATCAGCTATGCACTCAGCATCCCTCCGGGATATCCGCAGGAGATAGCAGATCTCGAGAAAAAATATGACATCGAACTGACGATCAGAGAGAAGACTATCTTAGGCCTTTACCCGGTCCGGTCGACAAGAGGCGCTATATATAGTCCAAAACATGTCACCATTTCTGGGATAAACGGACAGGTGAAGTCATCGGAACTTTTTGACACCCCATTTTCTCATAATGCACTATATCTCATGCAGAATGGCACCAATAACACGATAAAGTCAGTCAATTTCTCTCTGCATGTTACTAAGTAGCTCGTTTTTTGCAAAATCAGGAAAATATGATATAATATATACAGGTACATTCTTTTATAGTATAAAGCGTACGTACTATGATAAAAAAGATTTTCAGCATAGCCATATTAGGACTGTTATGTATAGGATGAATATCATATATTTCAGCTGCAGATGATGCAGGCGGATCATGAGAACCACCAAGAGAAGGAGAACCGGTAGAGGCAGATGAGAAAGGAAGTGCAGTATTAGATTATTATATTCATATTACTAACCGCGATTTTGAAAGCGCTAATAATGCTACCATTGATGAGGACCGAGAAGTCATTGACAGAAAATATCGTAATGTTTCAAACGCATATGCATATTTCATACATACTGAGGGGAGAACTCAAAGGCGATGAGATGATGACAGAGATTTCAGTTATCCAATCTTTGCCTCATATGAACTACGTACATTTTGGAACGAAGAAGAAGGGAGAACAAGATATATAAGCGCTAAAGTAAGACATAGTATAAATGAAGAAGGAGTGTTAAAATCTGTTTCATACTCAGTGCTTACCCCAAATACAGTAAATGGAAAATTAAAGTATTACTCTGATGATAATATCCTGCTGAAAAACATAAGAACGCTTCCATATGCAGAAGTATTCGACGGTATTCTGCCGGAATATTATTTCAAAACCACATGAACTACAAGAGTCGGAAATAGGATCAAACAAATATCATATTCTCATCCGATCCAAGAATATATGTTTTGATGGAACGCAAATGTATGAGTATCAGAATCATTTTACTTTGATATGGAGCTTCCTCCTAGTGCGACATTTTATGTGATTCCAAATCTCGTATGATATACATCAACAGTAGAAGCGATCAATATGATGCATAATGAAGATTTTACCAATGCATGATTCGAGGTCTTAGATGTGAATACACATAGTATCCTCATAGGAAAGCGTGTGCACCGGAATGGTAATACATGGTTTGACTATGGTCTTACCTATACTTTGGCTTCGACTATCAGACTCAGATAACAATGACTAATTTCTCGTCAATATGAAAAGCCAGCATGACGCTGGTTTTTCTGTATGTGTTATAACTTTAGTCTGTAGCAGAAATGCGCTGCTTACTTTTTTTCTAAGAACCTTGCTTCGATTTTCCTTACTCCAAATTTTTCATTTTCGAACCTGATGACTGCAGTATCGCGCCATACTTCAACGACAGTTCCCGTACCAAAAAGCTTGTGTTTCACTACATCTCCTTCATCGAGGTCTGTCTTTATCGCATAGCGGCTGGTAGTGGAACGTCATGCAGCCGTAAGGTCGAATTGTTTCTTCAGTTCTTCCGGTATCTCCTCAATGAAACGAGACGGTTCATTGTACTTTGTCTGTCACCGCTGCTTGCGGCTATTCGCATGTGAGATAAACAGATGATCTTTCGCGCGGGTGATCGCAACATACATGAGACGTCTTTCTTCTTCCATCTCAGCGTCATCAAAAGCCGCTTTCGGCAGAGGAAAGATATTCTCTTCTATACCGACAAGAAAGACAGCAGAAAACTCGAGTCCTTTGCTTGAATGCACGGACATCAGTTTCACCGCTTCGAGCTGGCCCTCGGCATTCTCTTCGATATCAGTCATCAGTGATACCTCTTCCAAGAATTGGGTCAGTAAGACCATACCGTTTTGCACATTCTGCACCTCATCACTGTCATACTTAGTAGCGATATTGATCAGCTGACCGATATTTTCATACTTTTCCGTACCAACAGCAACTCATTCCTGATCAATCAGGTAGTCTTTATACTTGATGGTTCTGACAAGCTGCTCAATGAGTTTTGCAGGTGTCAGACCGTCAGCAGATTGCCTGAGAAACTTCATAGACGTCATAAACTGACTGATAGCTTTCTGTGTCGATGGTCAGAGTGTCACCGGCAACATATCGATCTGTTCTGCGACATCTGAAAACGGCACGCCATTTTGCTGTGCATATTCTTCGAGTTTTGCGATGCTGTCAGTTCCGATCTTTCTTTTCGGAGTGTTGATCACTCTTTTTAGTGCCACCGTATCTCTTGGATTGAGCAGATACTTGAGATAAGACATAATGTCTTTCACTTCCTTTCTTTCAAAGAATTTGAACCCTCCGTAGACCTTGTACGGAATCCCTTCCTGCAGAAGCACCTGCTCAAAGACCGCTGACTGGGCATTGGTCCTGTAAAGAAATGCGAATTCTGACCATGATTTATTCTTATCGGTTTTCATCTTCTTCATCAAGTCTATAAGTGTCATCGCCTCATCAGTCTCATCGCCATGGGTGAATACCATGATTTTTTCCTCGCCGGAGCGGTGAGGAACGACGTTTTTGTCGTATTGGTTTTTGTTTTGTTTGATGATGAAATTTCCTGCGTGCACGATATGGGGACGAGAGCGGTAATTTGTCTGGAGTTTATATATTTCGATATCCGGCCAGATCTTTTTGACCTGCAGAAAATTTTCCATGACCGCACCACGCCGGCGGTAGATACTCTGATAGTCGTCACCGATAAATGTGATATTGGCTCATCCTGCAGTCAGGAGCTTCATAAGCTCGAATTGGATCCGGTTCGTATCCTGCGCCTCATCAACAAGAATATAACGGAACTTCTCCTGCCAACGCTTGAGTATCTCATTATTCTGTTTCAGTATCAGATACGGAACGAGGAGCAGATCATCAAAGTCGCAGCTGTTACACTCTCTGAGCTTTTTTTCATAGAGCTCATAGATCATACCCATCGTCTGCTCATAGCCGTCATTACCATGCCCAAATTGCTTGGCAGTGATGCCTTGTCCTTTGAGTTTCGATATAAATGACTTTGCTTCTCTGATTTCCACGTCATTCTCCATCTTGAGAAACTTGATGATCTCTTTGAGAACGGACTGCGATTCCTGTTCGTCATAGACACAAAAGCTGCCATTTCGCGGAAGGTCCTCAGCGTTTTTCATCTCTTCTTTAAGAAATCTCAGGAACATCCCATGGAATGTTCCAATCCGACGGAACGATCCGAGATGGTAACGCGGGAGCGATGAGGTATTGCTTTCTGACTGCCCGGAAATCATCGCGTCGAAATCCTGCACAGTCTCTCCCTGCTGCGATGCAGACATGTCACTGATCTCTTCTGCGATCTTCACAAGCCTTTCCTTCATCTCATTTGCTGCTTTATTGGTGAACGTCACCGCTAAGACCTGCTCAGGTCTGACCTTCTTTTCGAAGAGAAGATAGGCAATCTTATATGTAAGCACTCTTGTCTTTCCTGAACCCGCTCATGCAAGTATGAGCGAAGATGTATCGGTATGTAACGCCGCTTTTGTCTGTTCGTCATTGAGCTGTCCGCGTATATATTCCTTGATATCCATAGGTCTTTCTATCTATAATGAAACAAACGTTCTATAACCTACTGATTTATATTCTGAATTCCACGGATATTTTTTTCTGGATATATAATTGACTCTCATATAAATTATGTTGATAATATCGTCATATAGTAATAATTAAGATGAGATAATTGCTAATTGTCAAGACATATGTACTTGACACGATTTTTTATAACCATAAGGTTTGACTTAGTAGTGCAAAAAACCACTACGTCCATAGCCAATGAAATTGAACCTTAACATCTCTACACACTTAAATTGACTGGAACCAGCTTTTTGAACAACAAATGACAAAAAAGTGTAATTATGAAAACGCAAACAGTAAAATGGGAGGTTTTGCGCTGCTTTTTAGTAGGAGTGCAAACTGACGATCATCAAAGAATGGAAATCGAATCGGCGGTGAGAGACAAATTAACGTCACTAACACTGCCTTCTGGAACGAGCTGCTGCCGGCCCGAAAACATAGTATGGGAAGACAGCCATGATGCAAAAGTAATTCCGTACCTAAACAAATCACTTTTGGAACAAGAAAAGCAATGCATTATCATTATTGGCAAGAAACGTGATCTGAAACTCCTGAAACTGCGTGGGTTCTTTCGCAAAAAAGGGATGAGAGGGTTTCTGCCGATCAAGAGTGAATACTGCATCAGTTTCTTTATCCGGGCTGAAAAAGAGAGGCGCTCTCAATTATTTCAGGAGCTCATCACCTCAAACTTATTCGCTGCTGGCATGACAATTCTTAATACAATTTCATCAGACAAGATGCGGACATCTCGTGAATATAGGATGGCTGCATAGCGACACACTATTGCATCAAACATGAACCAGTATCATCTAAACTATGAATAACTAAAAAAACAAACAATGAAAAAGACGATTTTACGAGTGATTGTTCTCATGAAAGGGCAATCACAGGAGACGAAAGAAGCAATACTAACCCAGGTAAAATCCGGCCTGCAGAAACTTAATCAGATCGTTGGCTATGAATGTGCAAACGATTCCTGCATTGTGATAGTACAGAGTGAGCAGCAACGTGATATCGCAGAGCAGCAACTGGATAAGATAATGCTCGATCATAATGAGCAGCTGATTGTCCTTATTGGCCGCGATGATGAACCGCTTATGGATATACCATCTTTGTATAAGTATTCACACAAGAAAGGCATCACACTGGCAGAGTCGTCACAGAACGGCCTCCGGACTAATGTATATGCCAGGATAAAACCAGAAAGGCGTGATGAATACTTTGAGGAGCTGAAAACATCTGTTATCGGCACGCATCTGCATATGCTCAATGAAGCCATTGCAGCCATGTTATGCAATGATGCTGCGCATGCAGCAAAAACATAGGGGAAGATTGGAGAAATAACCGGTTTGGGGCTGGTTATCATACACTGACAGAAGAGTTTTCACTCTTCTGTTTTTTTGTACTCGTTTTTTATACCAGACTTTCGGGCATCCGGTCTATCTTAAAACCGCGTCAGAAAATATTGAGCTTTTCAAAAGCTGTATCAAGAAATGGACGGAGTCATTTTCCTTTGAGGACGATGTTATATCTGTACTTATCGTGCATCTTATAGACAAGCGGGGGAGTTGCATAGATCTCTATCCCTCAGGCCGCCTGTTCGTTGAGAAATAAAAGCTCCTGATAGAGCTTATTCACTGTGGTGAACATCTTCTGCTCGATCTCGTTCTTATAGAGGATGACTGCAATTTCCGTATAGGGCGGATACTGATGCTCCTGGCGGAATTTTTCTTCTCCCTCACGGAATGCTTCGCTGTTTCCTACACAAGCAAAACGAATTGCAGGATGATCAGTATGATACGACTGAACGATGATATTCCCCTCATAGCGATCAAGGATACTGGTTAGCGTGGTAAATGCTTTCTCATGCGATTTATAATCCGGGATATGCAGTCAGCTATCAGCATTCATCAGCACGACAAGGTCAGGCTTTCGTAACGACGGCGGAGTAGCGAGAAGCGATGTTCCAACAACAATCTGCGCATCAGCGACGAGAAGCATCAGTTTTTTCACTTTTGCCTGACTATTCGCAGTTTCTGAGTCTATGGTAATGATATTCTTTGCGCCAAATTCATTGTGTAATACTGTTTCGAGTTTCTGCACACCGCTTCCGTAGAGCTTGATATTATTTCCACCGCATTGCGGACACGAACTGAAAGCATTATAATGCTTCTTGCAGATATGGCAGATCCCATAGAGCTGTTTCTGTTCATCCTGATGAAAAGCGACGGGGATGTCACAATGGTCACATTTGGGAATAAAACCGCAATCGTCACAAAGCAGTCCAGTAGCGAAGCCCTTTTTCGACGCAATTATGAGCACTTTTTTTCATTCGCTTATCATCTTACGGATCCCAGCATCAGCCAATGCCGAAAACCCGGCAGCTGTCCTGTCCTGCTTCATATCAACCAAAAATATCTTTTTCTTGTCTCTCTCGATACGTTCATAATCCATAAATCCAGAGTATCGATTTACGGACAAATTGAAATAACAAAAAAAATGACCGGAAGATACCGGTCATTGTGATGAAAGATTGTAATAATACAGTAACGCATGGTGGCGCATTATCCGTAGACTATACCACCACAGCTCGACGTGCGATTCAGCACTTGCAGAAAGATACTCTCATCGGGATGACGGGATGAAAAATCTACGATGACCTTCATCCAGTCTGTGATGGTTATGCCTGATCCAATAAGCGTATTGAAAGCTGCTTCCGATACAGGTTTCGTATCGGAGAAATTGCAGAACTTTCTATAGCTGACATAGTCAATGATGATATTAGTCTTCAGAAATGCAACATCTGTTCTTCCTTTTATATTGACTCTGAACAGAGGATTCGAGTTATCACATACTTCTCCGTCACATTTTACAATCTCTACGGTCAGCACACTATGCAAATCCTTCTTACAAATCGTCTCTGAGAGGCGATAGACGTCTCGTGAATTCCCGGTCGAGTAAAACGTATGCCATCCTTGGTTTGTGGAATGCGCTGTTGCACCCTGAATTTTCTTGATAATGCTCATGCCGTTCGTGTTTTGATGGTTTTCATAGATTAGTGTTTCCGTATTTCGTACCCATTTTTGTCGCATAAGTTCGCCGCGATAGCAGCAACCTTCTGTGTGTCTGTCTCCAAAATGCTTTTTTCCTCATCAGGAGGTATGAGTTCACTGATGACCTGCGTCATAACTATGCCTCCATCTCTGTCGACACAATGCCATTCCAGCGAATTGAGCTGGTAGGTAAGGACTTTATCTTTGCCCTTGTACGTGACAGTGACTTCATTTTCTGTGCCGTCCGTTGCAACGATGGTTATCCTGCCCGTTTCGCTAAAGGCTCGTTCGCTGCATAACTGCAAAAGACATTCTTTCATAGCATTGGTGGCAGAAATTTCCTTAATCTGAATTGCGGGTGCGTGCTGGGCAAATGCAGCAGGCACGCAAGTGATAAGCAGAATAAGCGTGGCGTAGATTCTCTTTTTCATGTTCGTTAGTTTGGTTTTGTACGGGTTATCAAATTGGGTTAATGTCCTTCAATGAGCTGATGAGCACTCATTGACATACGGAAAATTGTACTATTGTGATGAGGGATAGCAAGGGTAGTTTACAAAAAAACTCTCAGACAAGATATGTCGAGAGTTAATGTGATACGTGTGTTGCATACTATGCGGCTTTCAGTGCCTTTAGGTGCATTTGCTGCTCATTGCTGAGTTTGCCGGATGCTATTGCCGCATCGATAGTGACATCGCTTCTTCTTTCCAGACATATTGCGACTATCTGATCAGGTGAAAGATGATTGCCATCTACCCGAATTGCAGCTGCCCATACAGCATCAGATACCTCATGCTCCTTGAATCTATCAAAGAGAGTATCTGGATTGTCTTCAAGTATGATCGCCATACTGAGATTGCTTATAAGCAAATCTGTCTGTTCTTGCGTCAACGACCGCTTTAGTTCCTCGAGAATTTCGTTAATGGTGTACATGTTGCTGATTTTTATATTTTGTGTTGTTTATGTATGTTGACATTTGAAATATTATTCATTTAGCAGAAAAAGTCAACGCAACTTCCGTTTGCTTTCACGAAAAATACTCGTATATAAACCATTATGTTGCGTCATCAGCCAGTCATGGCTAAAGAAGTGTACGAATCATTGCCAGCGGATCGGAGAATCTATGTCGACGGCACTTTTGGACACGGATGACATGTCGAGTATATCATGCAGCGCACTGAAGAGGAGTACGGACACGAAGCGCTGAAAGAAAAGAGGATCATAGCGGTCGACCGTGATCCGAAGATGCTCGAAAAAGGGAAGGCGCTTGTAGAGAAATTTCATAAGCACATCGATTTTATCCGCGACAGCTATCGTAATATCGATGATGTCCTTGGGAAAGAGATGATTCAGAAGGCTGACTATATCCTGCTTGACCTTGGGGTAAACATGGAACACTTTAAAGATGGTGAAAGAGGATTCTCATTTCTTAGTGATGCGCCGCTGGACATGCGTTTTGACCAGACAAGCGGCATGACTGCAGCGATGATAGTGAATACGTATTCGCGTGAGAAACTCGCAGATATGTTCATCAAATACGGTGACTTTGCACCTTCCAGCGGCCTGTATATGGCGGATGCGCTACTAGAGAAAAGGAATGAGTGACATATCCTGACCACGCATGAGCTGCACGATACACTCAGGAAAAAATGAATAAGGAAAGACCAGATGCCGGTAGTGTTTCAATGCCTGAGAATAGAGACGAACAATGAACTCGGAGAATTGATAGAGTTTTTAGAGGACTTTCCGTCGCTGCTGAAGAAATGAGGAAGGTGCGCAGTGATGACCTATCATAGTATCGAAGATCGCTTGGTCAAGCTTGCATTTAAGAAACTGACGGAAGATAGTCCGGAATTTACGCTTTATAACAAGAAAGTGATAGCGCCGCACCGGCTTGAAGTCCAGAAGAATAGAGCAGCGCGCAGCGCAAAGATGCGTATAGTGGAAAGGATCGCATAGCTATGTATTAATGCTGCGGGGTACTTGGTCAGACGATATACATATATGGACTTAATGATCCGCATGCATATGCCGGCACGGCTGCAGAGTAATAAAACGTATATGCTTTGAGAGCGCATCTATCAGGATCAGATGTATTTTCCAATTTCATGTTGATAGTAAATGTAGAGGGAGATGAAAAAACAAATCAGTACTCATAGAGCAGATGACCATTTGCCCATGACGCACCAATAATGTTACGAGGATCACGAGGCACTGATGTGAGAATAGTTTCCAATCCACTCAGCCAAGTAGAAGCGGTCACCTGTACGCTATGGACCGAACAGGTCTGATCGATGTTACAGCTTGTTTCTGCTGCGTTTCTTGGACGAACGTAGTTACCGTTGTCTGACTTGTATATCTCATTTGCACTAGAGATCGTACGACCATCTACTTTTCTTTGCGTATCTCTCGCTCTTGCTTGAACTGATTGCAATCTCGGAACAAGTGCAGCTGCAAGAATGCCTATGATGACGATCACAATAAGCATTTCTATAAGAGTGAAGGATTTTTGTTTCATGAAGAAAATTAATGATAGATATTTGTATGTATAGATAGATAAAATGAATTAAATTGCAATGATAAGAAAAAACAGTATACAAAGGAAAGTGATTTATGTCAGATCTGCTAATGAACAAATTACCGATAGCAAAGTCCGTAGCAAGAGAGTACCTTAAACTCCAGAAAAGACTCAGGACCAATAAGAAGCTTGTAGAATACATTAAAATCTGAGTGATCGGATGACTTTTGCTGTTCTTTATCGGTGTCTATATCTACTTTGTGAACCAATGATCAACGCTCGGTTTCTTTCTCAGAGAAGAGCAAAGAACACTTGATAGGATCGAATTTGAATATAGCCTGATAGCGATAGAAAATACAGAAAGACAGAAAGCAGTGCGGGAAACTGTCATGAGCGGCAACAAGTATCTCGACAGCGAGCAGCAGACAAGAGACTTCTCACTCGAAAAGATCATCTTGAAGATACCATATACCGGTGAAACACTTGAAGAAAGGACCAAAGATATGAAATAGAAAAAGCCCCTTATTCGGGGGCTTTTTCTATCCTTGCAGCGAATCAAAATAGACATCTATCGCTTCTACCAATGGTTCATATTCTCTGATCGTCGCAACAACGTTTTTGAAATCTCTGTTGCCGACCAGACCGTTTACATAGTTGAACAGATATTTTCTGTATTCGATAACTGATTTGCCAATATCGTAACGGGTAATATCAAAGTCTGCTACCTCGTTCATCCGCTGATCATACGAAGGCTGTGTGAACTTATCCGTGAAATGAATGTTCTTATGGTAATAGTCAAATGCGATAATCATCAGTTTCAGGTGAAAATGAATGATTTCACGGCGTTCTTCCGGAGTAGGTCTGTGCGTGACAAATATCCATGGATCTGCAATGGCTGCCTGACCTATCATGATGCCATCAATATTCTGCTGGAGTTCAAGGGCCTGTTCGTATGATTTTACACCGCCGTTACCGATAATAAGGCACTGATCACCAACAGCTTTTTTGATATCATAGATATACTCCCGATCGACATCCCCTGAATGTCCCTGTTTATAGGTTCTTCCATGGATAGTGATTGCTTTGCAGTATTGTGCTGCATCGATGATGAACTGCTTTTGTCATGCTTTGTCTTCTTCTGTCAATCCAGCACGTGTTTTGATACTGAAAGAGAGAGGAGTAGAGGCGTCTTTGAGGCGTTTTATAAGATCGAGTGTTTTCTCTTTCTCTCTCATCATGCCTGCTCCTCATCAGCATGACATCACTTTCGGTGACGGACAACCGATATTGAGTTCAATGCCGGCAAAACCAGGGTATTTCTCCACGACATCCTTCGCTGTTGTTATGAGATCGTCATGATCTCATCCGTAGATTTGCGCTATGGTCTGTGTCTCAAAATCAGTCCTGATAATATGATGGACCAGACGCTGTGGCTGGCGGACATATCACTCAGCATTCATAAACTCTGTCCGCATCCAGAGCTCATGCTCTTTATTGTATTTCTCAAAAATCTGCTTTACAACAATGCGGTAAGCAGCATTAGTGATACCATCCATAGGAGCGAGTCACATAATCATGCGGTAGAGTATAGTGATTTGGCACATAAAAAAAAGCCCTCGATAAACTGAGGGCTTGCATGCTAAGCAACGGGTAATCAATCCGATTGAGAAGGCGTCGCATGTTTCTTCCAAACCGGGGCAAAGAAGTGTATTGCTGGCCATATAAAACAGCCTCCCGCAATCACCAGTATAACGGCGATCGCAAACGCATAGTTGTACCATTTGGGGTCATCTCGTACTATGATGAATAGTTCCGGAAGATAAATCCCCATAAGTGCGGAGCCGCATATCACTACGGCGAGGAACCACTTTGCATCGGGTAATGAAATCATTTCTTTCCCTATGCGCATCGTGCGTGTGCAGATGTCTTTCAATGGTCAGAGTTTTTGTGATGAACAATACGTTTTTCTTTTGGTGATAATGCCATTACCGCGATGAGTAGCACCGCTACAAGGGGAATCCATCCACCTTCAGCAAGCACCTCTCCGCATTTTTGAATAACAAGTAGCTGCATATATAGTTTTGTTTGATGTGTCCGGAAATTATATACGAATAGAGCTCTATTTCAACTGTTTTAATAGACATCTTTGCTCACATCTTGCAGTGTGCAGAAATTAGCGACTCCATGGAGAAGCATAGGGTTGAGATTGCGTTTGCGGAATGATCTTGTATAGCCAATAAAACTGAGGGTAGAAACAGGATCTCCGGAAATATGGTATGTAAACACACGTCTTGTCCGATCTGCCTGCGCCTGTGTGTCTGCGATAAGCTGCGCAAATGTCGGATTGGCACTTGATCATGGATTGAAACCGACACAACGATCCGGAAGAAACTTTTTTGCTATGAAATACGCGATAGTGCCGCCGAGAGAGTGGCCGGTAACTATACTGTGATAGCCGGGAAAACTTTTTTTTGCTTCTTCATAAATTTTTACCGATGCACTAAACCTCTCATTCCACGCATGTGTTCCAAGAAGAATATTTAAATCGCTGATATAATCTTTGATGGCAGTGATCTCTGTCCCTCTGTAACCGATGATCCATGTCTTTTTTTCATGGTTCACATAAAGCGCATATTCAAATTCGTTAAACTTCTCGACCAGTTCAAAGCCGAAAATATGCCTTGGACGCTCAAATGGGTTGAGGTACACTCTGTCAGAAATATACGCACAAGGGATATCCTGCGGATCAAGATTGAGGTCGTCTTCTTCAAACACCTTATCAAATACTCCTGCAAATGACTGATGGATACCATCCCGTTGGTTTTTAATGTTTTCCGTCGGAAGGTACTCCATCACACCGCTAAAAAAATTGCTCTTTTCAGCAAGGTAATTGACCGGTTTTCTGAGCGTGCGGCTGGTCACATCGATGGCATCTTTACCAAAGACACCGATAGCCGACCGGGCAGATTTGAGCGTAGAACTAATTGCTGTTCCAAATCACATACAAATGCATTACAAAATAACATCTCTAGTATACTCAAAATGGCTTCAAAATGCAAAAAAACCATAAGAAAAGCGCAGCTGGAACAGCCGCGCCGGGATTGAGCTTACACGAGTCATATCCTCGAAAGACAGTATTTGTTACCTCTACTCAGGAGATCAAACGCATCAGTAATGATCGTATGCGTATCAGTCTGATGCATGACACGATTTTTCCTTCGCTTTTCTTGTGCCTTCCTATTACCCTCTGTAATAAGTGCAGCAACAACTTTCTGCCGATTCGGATGCTGATAGATCTTTTTCCCATCACTAGTGCTTTTCAGCTCTGCAATAACCACAGAATGTACTCGTTTCTTGTGCTTTGCCATAGGCATTATCATTTTTGTGAGTGTATGACCCAGATGATCTGGTAGTCTCATCATACGTATCTGCCGGATTTTCACAAGACATCAGGAGAAAAATCTTCTGTACAAATACAAAAAAACAGGCCTCGGAATAACAAGGCCTGCATCTCTTTTGCTAATAGTTCATATTGCTTAGTGGTCAATTCATGGTCCCGCTCATTCGGATTCTCTTTTCAGGGGGTCTGCTTTTTGGCATTTTGCTGAAAAGAAAGGGGGTAACCATCTGTGCAAGCTGCATAGATGAGATACGTTCTTTACCGATTTCTGCAGCGACGAAGTTAGCTTTTTTACCTCCGTGCATGTTCTCCTTTGACATAAGCAATGTGTTTTTTAGATTGCGTAATACGTATTAGCAGGATAAGTATAAGAAAATGGCTTCCTGTTGCAATATTATTTGCAAAGCTCCTGGATGATGCTCATCGCCCTTTCCTGATCAATGAACGAGGGTGATGTAGCAACAGTAACGAGCTGAGCACTGGAGATGAGCTTCTGCAGCAGGCTAATCTTCGGCTGTATATTCTCTTCGTGTGCAAAAAAGTCTATATCGATATCAAGAATATATGGATCTCGCGAATCCAGAGAATCAGCTATCTCCTGTAATTTTGCTTCGCTTCTGATTTGCACACACGTACTGAGAATACCGGAACGGAGTGCCGGCTGGATAAACGAAGCGATCTGTGTCTGTGTATTCACATATGCTGCAATATATCAAAGATCATGTTCTTGTGCAGGATCGATCCGTCCAGCAGGTTCGTTCATATCGGCATGCTGATCAACGTGGAGGAGCGGCACTCATCTGGAAATGAGACCTTCGTCACGTGCGAGATACCGGAAATATAACGCGTGATGGTGGTTGTCAGCAATAAAGATAGTTTTCTCTTGATGGGAGATTCTCAGAAGATTTTGCAGACCTTTACATGAGATCAGTTTTTCGTCTTCAACTTCTTCAAAAACGATATTTTCTCCCAATGTGAGGTCATCAATGGTTCCATCAATCAAAGGCGGCAGAAATAATTTTCCTTGAGATCACAAAGCCATTCTCTGGTCGTATGCGATGGCATTATTTCCGACAGGTTCTGTTTGCCGGAGTGGTTCGTGATAAAAATGCATATGTGATGTACTTCATTATTTTCCTAAAGGTTTCTTACGCGCTCCGGATGTATGCTTTGTCTTCGCTCTTGTGGGTCTCGCCTGATGGCGTTTATGCGAATCAGGCTTTTTAGCAGGTTCAGCTTTCACTTTTACAGCGGCATGCTTCGCCTTACTCAATTTCATCGCCTTGAAATACTCAGAAAGATTATAGCATAACTCCGCCAGCATCCACTGTTCATGCCAAGGGATGATATCAGTATACTTCTGTCATTCCTTGATGTTCACCGTATCAATGTCGATAGTGAAACCGTATGTCTCTTTTCCTTTCCGGACAGGTCAGAAGATTTCCTTATAGTGCATCGTAAACAGCAGCTTCTTCGTATGCTGGAGCATGAGCATCTGCTTTTCGTAATCTTCTCTCGTCAAGACAATATCTGCCTTGATGTGATGCGAAAGCACATTGCGGCAGAAGAAAATGATCTTCTGGAACGACAGAAACTGATCACCAAGCAGCTCTTTAAGAAATCTGTCAAAGTGATGATCTTGCTGCATGAAATCCTTCATACACGAAAAGACACCTCTGAGCCCTCCGATGGTCGCCAGGTAGCCAAAGATATTCTTCTTGTCGGGATGCTTATGGATATCAGCAAGGATTTTCTTGATCATGCTCGTATTAAGCATCATCGCCGTCGTCTCACCAGTCGGGATGCGAATTGACTCTTCAATCTTCACATCTGCATCGGTTTTTACGCGGTGATCAAAAAACATCGCAAGTGACAAAAATTTATAGTATCACTGGAGGAGGGTAATCTGCGAAACGGAATTGCTCATCAAATAGCTGGATTACAATCAAAATATATAGCTGATAGTTATGGAAATGCATAACAATTGCTAGTGGAGAAATATTGACTTACAGGAGCAGAATCTTATACTATATATCTCAAAAACAAAAGGAGGATACATGAAACACACAACACTCGCATTACTCATCATGACAGTGCTCACAAGCTGTGAGCATACACAAAGCGTACCCGTATCTGATGGCGAAATCAGAGGGATCTATCTCGGCATCGATAATTCACGCTCCGAGAGTGATAACCATATACCCATCATGGTTGCCACCAATCAGCTCCGGCCGCAAAGCATCGACACGGTCATCTTCTATATCCCTGAACCATCACTCAATCAGATCATCATTGAACATGGAAAGAATCAGCTGTTTGACAGGGTATTGGGATGTACCTTTACTGTGAAGCCACAATCCGGTCAGCGTTTCGGCTATTACTATCCGAGCAGACCGCATCACATTGAAGTTGATGTAAGCACTGTACGATGGAAATCGACATTCAGCTCTTCCTTATAGCTACTGATACACGTCACTGTCACTGCCTCCTGCATATCAGGAGGCTTTTTTATACATGAAATCCTACAATCCCTATGCTATATAGCCGGGAGTTCTATACACTAATATCATAACTATGTTTTTTGATGATCTCTTTGATCGTTGTCGCAAGTTTCTCATCTAATCCGCGTGCTATCCTATGCAGCCTATTGATACTCGTATGATACTTTCCCTGGCGTAAGACAAAGATAACACACTCCCGATCAATACTTTTCTGATACTTCTTCAGCGCCTTCTTGATGAGCTCATAACGATACGTATCGTCACTTCCATCAAGACTATAAAGTGTCTCTAAGACAGAGAGGATGATATTTGTCACATTGAAGCTATATCAACCCACATAGAGCTTCGTGGTATATGGCACAATTTTCTTGAGAAATGATTTCCCTTCAACGCTCATGGTTTTGTAGCGGATCTTTCTGTCTCCGACAATGACCTCTATGGCCTGTTTCTTATCATCTAATACATCAATCAGCTCCGGCGCATCATAATTCATCATATGAAGCTCCAACGCTTTTAGTCAGGCAACCGTTCGTCACGTATTTGCATACGTCATACAATGTTTCCTCAGGATAAACCAATAGTGTCTCTGGATAACCTGTGACACATCCACCACACGGTCGGGGAGCGTCACATACAGGAGATCTTTCCTCAACGAAACAACATATCATTTGTTCTTCAATTGATGCAGGAGCTTATAGGCTTTTGTGTCTGAATACCCATCATCCATGCAACTCTGAAGGGTTTTTTTGACAAAGTCAATTGCCACGACTTTGTCGACACTTTTTGAGAGTTTCTCCACAACAATGTTGAAATAGCTTTTTCTCATATGATAGGAAGCACCTGCAATAAACGATAAATAAAAAATAGTCGTTCTTCCTAAAAAATCAAGGGGAAGTTTCCTAAATAATTTGAACGATTTGTCTGTTGTAATTGTTCGGGAAAACTGTATCAAGTGATCACACCAAACGAGAAAATCAGTTTTTGAAGATTATATTTCATTCGATTCATTTTACTTTTGTAAGCCAAGGAGAAAGTCCATGTATCAAGCCGCACTATTCACTCAGGATACACTCGATAAACACACCATCCAAGGAAACAACATGAAAGCAATCTTTGAAGAAAAAGAAGAAGGAAAGTACGATGTCGTACTCGAGATTAACTCACATAAATTTCTCATCAGCATGAAACCAGGCTGGAATGCACTCGAAGAGTTCGAGGTTATCGCAGTAAAAGGTTTCGTCGAATACAGCTACGACGTGATGCAGGCGCTGAAAAATATCGTAAGCAATGCATGTTATGGTCCTATGCAGGAAGCGTACTAGAGAATTTACCACTAACAACTATCACGAACATGGATATCATCGGAGCAAATCAGTTCAATGAACTCATCTCAACATCAAATAAACTCATTATGGTAGACTTCCGGGCAGAGCGATGCGGTCCGTGCCGCATCATCGGGCCGGAACTCGAAAAGCTTGCTGAGAAATATTCAGACAAAGTAGAGATGGTAAAAATCAATGTCGACGAGCAGGACAACTATCCACTCGCGGTGCAATACCAGGTAAATAGTATCCCGCAGGTTACTTTCTTCCTCAACGGAGTACAGGTAGATCAGTTCATCGGAGTAGTACCACCCGTAAGAGTGGATGAGATCATCCAGCAACACACTGCAACAATGGCTGCTGCACCTGCAGGACAAACCATAGAAATGCCAATGCCTGCAAAAGATGACGATATGCCTATGGCAGCATAGATTATACGAAGAGAAAGCAGTTGCTTTCTTTTTTTGTTATAGAAAAAAGCCCCACACATAAGGGGCTTTGACAATAGCGTTTCGGAAATGTTAATTTCGGCCTTCTAGTTTGTTGATAATACTTATTTTTTCCATAAAATTTTTATCACTCATCGCACCTAAGTTTCGCAAAAGTTCGGTTTCGAGACATTCAGGGCATTCGCATGATTTACGCGCTGGCTCATCATTTATTCGCATTTGGCCTTTATGACAGCGATGCTCATGTGGTTCGTTAACACGACAACCATCACAAATACTTAGACGAGGTATGAATCCATCAGTACGAAATATAAATATCATACTCTTCTGAGGATCTGCAATCCTATACCCGAGATTTCTGTCCTTTATCAATTCCTTCAACATGTGTATATGTTCTATTTTTACATATGGAGGAATCGGAACAGTAAGGTTCTTATCTTCACCGTCTGTAAGTCCATAACACACAGCCTCTAAGTACTTAACGAAACCAAGTAGTAGAACTATTTCACGACGATCAGCATGAACTTTGATCTGGGTAATTGACTTTTTAATGAACTCTAACCGCTGTATAAACGGCATCTTTGGATCCATTTGTCTCCAAAGATCCATGTACGTTTTGATTGTTAATGTGGTTTGACTCATATGATTTCAGATTTTGTTTTAGACTGAGATTGTAGGGATACAACCAAGAATGTCAATATATGGATTTTCTACCCCCTCTCAGCCAGCTCCAACCACCTCGTCTCCTTCTCCCCAAGAGCCTTCGTAATTTCGTCCATTTCTCTTCCCAGTTTCTTCATCTTATCGCCGTCCATGGTTTCTGACTGGTAGATGAAATTGATCTCATCGACTCTCTTTTCGAGGATGGCGATCTCTTTGCCGAGTGTGTCCATCTCCAGCTTTTCTTTGTAGGAAAGCTTTTTCTTTTCCGGAGCAGCGACCGCATCTTTTTTTGCTTCGTCTTTCTGTTTTTGTGCAGCGTTTTCTTTCTTTTCGATCTGCTGCTGCTCGTTCTTATAGGCGACATATTCGCTGTACGATCACCGGAAATCTTTGACTTCACCATTTCATTCAAATGCAAAAATATGATCGACTATCTTGTCCATGAAAAATCTGTCATGGGAGATGACGATGAGGCATCCGGTGAATTCAAGAAGGAATTCCTCGAGGATCGCGAGGGTGACAAGGTCGAGATCGTTAGTTGGTTCATCGAGAATCAGGAAATTGGGGTTTTTGATAAGGATCGTGAGCAGGTGCAGACGTCTTTTTTCACCGCCACTGAGCGTGCTTGCAAATGCCTGTTGCTGCTGAGGGGAAAACAGGAAGCGTTCGAGAAGCTGCGCTGCAGTGAGTTTCTTTCATTTTGCGACAAAAATATATTCGGCAATATCGCGAACGACATCAATAACTCTCTTGTCAGTATCGTAGTTTGCCTGTGTCTGCTGATAGTGTCACATGTAGATAGTCTTTCCCTGCTGGATATCTCCGCTGTCTGCAGACTCATTTCCTGTAAGGATATTCACAAATGTCGATTTTCCGACGCCATTTTTCCCGATGATACCAACACGTTCTCCATGTCTGAAATCGTGCGAGAAATCTTTCAGGATCAGCTTCTCACCAAAGGCTTTTTGCAGATGATGGATCTTGAGGATCTTATCTCACATACGCCTCGTCTGTACCTCAAGTGCGAGTTTTTTACTTTTCTGGAAGAGAATATCCTTACTTGCTTTAAAGGTATCTTCCAGTTCTCAAAATTTCTTTATTCTATCGACCGATTTGGTTCATCTTGCTCTCGGCGCTTTGCGAACCCGCTCAAGTTCGTGTCTCCGTAACTGTTTCATATGATGGACTGTCCTTGCTTCTAACTCTTCACGCTCCGCTTTCTTCTCAAGGAAGACGCTGTAATTACCGGCATATGAATGAATCTTTCATCTCTCCAGTTCAAGGATGTGATCACAGACACGTTCAAGGAAATAACGGTCATGGGTGACTAAAAGGAGCGTGAGATGTGACTGAGAGAGGTAATTCTCCAGCCATTCGATCATATCGAGATCGAGATGGTTTGTCGGTTCATCTAATATAAGAAAATCAGGTTCATCGAGCAGTGCTTTCGCAAGCGCGACACGTTTTGCTTCGCCTCAGGAGAGTGATCACATCGTCTGTGTGAGATGCTGTGTGAGATTGAGTTGGCCGACAATTGTCTTCACTTTCACTTCGTACTCCCATGCGTGCGCATCTTCGATCTGCTGGAGGATCTTCTGCATCTCATCTTCATGGTGATTCGGATCAAGCAGCATCGCTTCATAGCGTCTGATAAGCTGTCCAAGTTCATTTTCATGAGTAAACAGCGCTTCCAAGACGGTCATCGCCGGATCAACAATAAAATCCTGTGAGAGAAATCAGATGCGCACATTTTTCGTGAAGGTGATGTCTCACTCACTCGGTTCGAGTTCTGCCATCAGTAATTTGAGCAGGGTGGTCTTTCCAGCTCCGTTCCTTGCAACCAGTGCGACTTTCTGTCATCTGTATATCGAAAAATCTACTCCATCAATGAGCGGCTTGCCGGTAAATGACTTATAAAGGTTTCTTACCAAGAGGTATTGCATGGCATTTATGATAGGAAAATTGCCGCTGCAATCAATGTGAAAGAACAATTACTGCGGACTGTACAGGTAATTCGAATACGTCGGACATCGTACAGTATGTGCGGCAGTGTGATGCCATATAGGTTTGCTTATCTCGCATCTTGCGGGATCTTTCCTGTTCTCCAGCTGTGTAATAAGATCATACTCTTTTACATCAAGAGCGGCGTTGAAGGTGTTGCTGTTGAGATAGTTGTACACATAACTCCCATCAACCCGAGCCCCCTGATAACCAGGAAGTCAGACATTTTTTGGATCGCGTGGTGTCGTAGGAAGGATGGTGTAGAACGATGTTTCAGCAGTCAGCCAAATTCATGTACAGTTTGTTTCACTATCCGCCCGGGGAGATGTATCTCATCAGCATGTGTTAGCAGCTCTATGGATAGGCGGCCTTCCGTTATCAGAAAGGAAAATTTGTATCGCAGTATTGATGGTTTGCATATCAGCCTTACGTTTCGTATCACGAGCTCTGCCTTGCACATCCTGAAGCCTTGGAATAAGCGCAGCCGACAAAATACCGATAATGACGATCACTATCAGCATCTCTATCAGCGTAAAACTTTTCTTGTGTTTTTGCATCAACATATGTCGGCGAAAATAACTATATAACAAATAGAGAAATGTAATGCTAATGCAACGCGAAGTGGTTCGAAAAATGCGAATAAAAAAAGAGCGGCAGATGACCGCTCTGATAACTTTGCGTGCTGTTGTATCAATAACTCACTTCCTGGTCAGCAACAATTGCCTTCACCAGTTCAAGGACAATCATCCCGATAACCTGCGGATTTCTCTGCCAGCTCTCTTCATACGAGCTTAGTTTGTTGTAGGCAGTGAATATCGCCCGCTCATGAGTGATGATGGTATCCTTTTTCATTATCTCATAGATTTCCTTTCCTTGGCCACCGAATTGAGGAACTCCTATACAAGGAATTGCTTCTCGGTGAGCCATGGTGAACTCTTCTTTCGTGTTCTTTCCGCCTCCTATGAAAAGACAGACATCAGGATGCGCGTCGACAATCATCTTACGCTTGTAGTCTTTGACGAGTTGATGGAGCACTGTGAGCGGGGTAGA